>Ga0228536_1000243_pt1 | contig 130919 bp, 126 predicted proteins | sample SJ1Smetagenome_FD_168611 | JGI IMG/M metagenome (GOLD analysis project Ga0228536, IMG submission 168611) | Enriched culture of PCE-dechlorinating microbial communities from Ithaca, New York, USA - SJ1.S | ecosystem: Engineered > Modeled > Simulated communities (microbial... > Unclassified...
GTCTGATACGCCTAATATATTATACCATTAACCCGAGGTGATTGCAAGTAAAAAACCGCGATTTCTCGCGGTTTTCGGGACTTTTTTTCGTGATTTATTAAATTTGAACTGTTAAACTCGGGTTATATCACGTTTGTAACTAGTTCGACAAAAATACATGATATTTTTTTCACACAATTTTGCTTTAATTCTTTCACAATTTTGCCCCACTTATTTTGGTATGCACAAATACCAGGAAGCCCGCGGTCCTACCCGAATGACTCGAACTTCTGAAAAACAATTGCTCATTTCTGAAGCACAATCTTTCATCTCCTGCTCTGCCTGTTGGATGAATCGGAAATAATCCCCGCCTTCCATCCATTCAGCAATGGAGGTTAAAAGAGACCGTTCCCGATTGTAGTCGTGGACGATGACCAGTTCCCGGGCAACCCGGCTCATTTCCCTGTATAGTTTCTGACGATCCTCGGGCTGTAGTCCATGCGCTACATAGGAGGCAATGGCCACGTCAAAGCTTTTGTCTGGAAATGGCAATCCCACCAGAGCATCTCCTTCCAGAAAAGTAATCTTCTGCCCTGCTGTTTTTCGTCGCGCAATATCCAGCATTTTTTCTGCCGGCTCTACACCGGTCACTGTAAAGCCTTCTTCAACCAACACACCGCAGAGAGCACCAGTACCGCATCCCACGTCGATTATCGATGTCCATTTCCTAAAGTCTACTTCCCCGGAAACCTGATCTAGGATTCTCCTGAAAACATTTTTTTGAAATGAAAAAAACAGTCCATAAACCGGGGCAATCCGGTTGAATAACCCCTTGCTTTTCTTTTTTTCCATTATTTCAGATCCTTTCGATAGTCTATGATGTCCTCAGACTAAAACTTTATCCATTTTATACCCATTTTAAGAACAGCTCTGCCAATTGGCAGATATTAATAGGTCTACTACCCCCAATTCTAAAACTGCCAACTAGCAGACCTGCTTATAAAGTTGGTTATGGACCAGGTGGGTCATATGGAATTTGAAAAATAACCCACCTGGCTAATTGTTTACCTTTGGCAAATTCTTTATGGTGAATGGGTACCCCAACCAATCAATTATTGAGAAGCAATAGGAGGAATGTATTATGAAACTACTGATAATTGGAGCCGGCGGTGTAGGCACTTCGGCGGCTATGATCATCAAGAGACAGGGGAAAGACGGAGAATGGGCAGAAAAAATCGTCGTTTCCGATTATGATTTTGATCGGGCAAAAAAAGTTGCCGGGGAAATCTGCGGTGGAGGACGATATATCGCTGCTAAGATCGATGCCAGGAATCCAGACAGCATCAACCAGGTCATCAAGGAACACGGTATTACTTTTGTCATGAATGCGACAGCACCCCAGTTCAATGAATGCATCTTTGACACCTGCCGGGATGCAGGAGTCGGATACATCGATTGTGCGATGACCCTTTCCAAAGCTCATCCGGAAAAACCCTATGAGCTTCCATATATCAAATTAGGCGATTATCAGTTCGAACAAGATGAACTATGGAAGAAAAAAGGCAACATGGCTATCGTCGGTTCCGGTGTTGAGCCCGGCATGGCTGACGTCTTCGCCCGTTACGCGGACAAGCACCTGTTTGACACCATCGACGAAGTTAATGTGCGAGATGGAGATAATTATGGAGGCGAAGATGTGGGTCACTTCGGATTCTCCGTCTGGACAACCATCGAAGAATGCCTGAATCCCCCGGTAATCTGGGAAAAAGGCCGTGGCTTTTTCTGTACCGAACAGTTCTCCGAGCCAGAGGTATTCAATTTCCCTGGCGGAATCGGTGACGTTGAAGTTGTGAACGTGGAGCACGAAGAGGTTCTGCTGGTCCCCCGAGTGATCGATTGCAATCGGGTAACCTTTAAGTACGGCGTTCCCAGGGAAACAAGAGACCTTCTCCTCAAGCTGAGAGAAGTAGGCATGGATGATAAGGAAACCAAAATCAAGATCGGTACCGAAGAAATCGCACCGAGAGACTACTTATGCAAGGTCATCCCCAACCCGGTAGAAGCTACCATGAAAATGACCGGTAAAGGCTGCGCCGGCACCTGGGTAACCGGAACCAAGGATGGAAAGAAACGATCTGTTTACTTGTATCAGGTTGCCGACAATCAGGATTGCATTAAGAAATACACCACCAACTCCGTGGTTGCACAGACAGCGGTTGGGCCAGTCATCATGATGGAACTGGCTGCGAAAGGTATCTGGGACCTGAAGGGTGTCCATGGTCCGGAAAGCTTTGATCCGGATCCCTTCATCGAGCGAATGGCCCGATATGAGTTCCCCGCCGGAATCCGTGAGATGGACTCCGAATACGCGGACATGCTGAACGAGCAGAAAATGCTGGAAGGAATCGGAAAAGCTTAATAGCAGAAAGGACTCGGTGATATGGAACATAAAAAAAGATCGAAAATTAGTACGGTAGGTCTTGTTGCAATGATTTGCATCATGGTTGCCGGAGGCGGGTATGGAATAGAAGACCTCATAGGTTCTGTCGGACCAGGCATGACCATGCTTGTACTGCTCGTCATTCCTTTCATCTGGTCCATCCCCTTTGGGCTCGTATCTGCCGAGCTATCCTCCGCTTACCCGGAGGATGGGGGGATGTACACCTGGGCCAGAGAATCTCTCGGTGAAAAAGCAGGTTTTATAAGCGGCTGGTGCTATACCGTTGCCGGATTCGTCGAACCGGCACTATTCGCCGTCCTGAGTGCTAATTACGCGAGAGGATTTTTCCCCTTCGAACTGAACAGCTTCCAGTACTGGATGTTATGTGCAGGAATCATTACCGTTCTGTCCATCGTTAACTTCTTCGGCATCAAGGTATTGAGCAATATGGCAACAGTTATTACCATTGTTTGCCTGCTGCCCTTCGTCATCCTGATCATTCTTTCCTTTATGAATATTCAATATAATCCAGTTACCCCTTTTAAACCAGAAGAAATATCGATTTTTCAAGCCTTAGGACAGGGTTTACTGATAGCCATCTGGTTCAACACCGGATTTGAAGCCGTATCCACCATGTCCGGAGAAATCGAAGATGGGGCAAAAAAACTGCCAAAAGCAATCCTGATCTCTGTCCCCATCATCTCTATCATGTATATGGTTTTCATCTTCCCGGCCCTGGCTGCTGTAGGGAACTGGCAAGACTGGTCTTCAGAAGGTCCCCTTTCTTTTATTGAGTTGGGCTTGGCTCTCGGAGGAGAAGCTTTGAAGTGGGGGTTTATCATCGCCGGCACCCTGACAAGCTTGATGATTACATGCCAGTACATTGCCGCCTATTCCAGGGTAATGTCTTCCATGGCTGAAAAAGGGCAATTTTTCCAATGTTTTGCCATTGAGCATAAGAAATATGGAACCCCTTACGTTTCCATCCTCATCGGTGGGATCGTGGCTATTGCCATCTGCTCTTCCGGTTCATTCATCGAACTGGTGGGCGTTGCCTCGATTTTATATTCTGTGCCGGTTATCATGATGTTTGTTGCCGCAATCAAGCTGCGCATCCAGAAACCGGACCTGAAGCTGGAGTACAAAGTGCCCCTTCGAAATAAAACCTTTATCGCTTATATCTGTGTCCCCATCGTCCTCTATGCCGGCAGTGTTTTCGCTGATAACTGGATCGTCGGTCTGGGCCTGGCCCTTACCTCCATACCAGCCTACTATTTCTTCCGGTACATTTATAAAAAAGGCCGCCTCTGGTCTGTCGACGAAAGGGTCGAACAAACCGAACCGGCTTAGAGGAAGCTGTTAAAGACTCCTTAGTAGGAACCGGCCCCTGGTGATTGGACCAATCACCAGGGGCCGGTTCCATTTGCAGTCATTTGGAGGAACCTTCCATTTTCAGAATAATTCGATTAATTGTCCCAGAATCTATTGTATGCTATGATGGATGCGTTGAGTCTAAAATCGTCATTCTGGGAGGTCCGTATGTTTCCCCATGCCATTTTCATTTCATACATTGCCATGATTTTTATAGGTCTGCAAGGTGTATTCCTGGTGGCCATCCTTTTAAAAATCAACCACGAGCAAAGCAACCGGTCCGTTCAGGCAAACCGAAATTTCATCCTGGTTTCTCTAGGCTTGGGCATCCTTTATTTCATTACGTATTACAGTGATCTGGTCATCGGCAATTACAATACCAGCCTGCCTTACCGTCTGGTGGACGGAATGATTTTCTATGCCTTTGGCCTTAGCTGGATCAAAGTCATCGACTCTTTTTCCGATTCAGAGGACCCGAACATGGCAAGGCTTCGAAAAACGACCAATATCCTTTTCGGCATTTTCATGATCGCTTCCTCACTGGCCTACGGTTTTCTATTGGACGAGCTGTACCACACGGTAAATTCGTATACGGATATCCTGATGATTATCCTGGAATTCGTCCTGGTTTTTCTAGTTGGGATTTTTTCTCTGATTTATCTTCACAAAGCCCGCTTAAAAACCTTGAGCGAAAACACCCGGCGGTACTTGATCTACGTCAGCGTTTTTGTGAACATCAGCAATATTTGGAACAGTTTGGTAGTCCTGGCTATCTTTACTAATATCATGCACGTATCGATTTTGAGCACGTATTCCTATGGGCTCACTGCCCTTTTTATGCTTGCGGTAAATTCTTATATCCTGTTCTATTTATATAAAACCTATTCTCCAGTTCTTTATAAAGGCTTTCAATCCGTCCAGAAAGTTCATCCGGCCTCAAGTACTGAAATAGCGGCTGGAACAGAAGCGATGTCAGAGTCAGGCCCAATGGAACCTGAGTCCATAGAAAACAAAACCCTTCTCTTTCATCTGACAGAAAGAGAGCTGGAAATCCTGAAACTGGCCTACGGCGGGCTCACCAACCCAGAAATCGCCGAAGAACTTTACATTTCCAGACACACCGTCAAAAGACATATGCACAACATCTTTGAAAAGCTGAACGTTTCCACCCGACTGGAAATGGTCCACCTCGTAAACAAAAAACAACCAACTTTATAAGCAGGTCTGCCAGTTGGCTCGGTTTCGACAATAGACAATAAAAGACAAGCCGCCAGCTCCCGAAGAAGGGCTGGACATGCTTGTCTTTTTTGCATTCATCCCAAATCAATATGCGCCAGTTGGCAGACCTGCTTATAAAGTTGGTTGTAGGTCGATCAGAATTTCGTTTCGTCGCATGGGCGGTGGGACAATTGGTGGGTTGTACCTGGCGAGGCGAAAGGTTCCACTGGGTATTCTGCCTTTAGCTATCAGCCAGTCCAGAAGTTCTTCTTCATATTTTTTAATCCTGTCTCCGTTTACGGTTCCGGAAAAAGTAACGGATGCACACTGTTTTTTCTCGCTTTTTTTCAGGGCTATTCTTTCGTTGTCAGGCTGTGGCGGGCTCGTCTCCCGATACTTTCCTGGCATCACGAATTCTGTGGTAAAATTGTCCTGCTCCAGTTCATTGAGAACCGGAGTAGTCATCGAGATTTTTTCCCGTTCTGCATTATTCCCGCTGATGTAATTAAAAATCTCATTAAAACCATAGGTTTCTACTGGATCCTTTTCCGTGATTGCTGCCGTAAAGTAAGGGTCATACTCCCGAATCTCGAACTTCCCTTCCTTTTCAAGTACTTCATACTTAGCTGTTTCATAGAGTGACATATCCATCCCTCCCTTTAGCCTAATTGGCTAACTCATTCTGAAGAATTCTATTCCAGCTTCCCAAGCCGGGCAGCTAGTCTTCCCCAGCTTTCTGTAATGATTTTTCGGGCTGCGAACATGGAAGTCAGCGCCGGATCCAGCTCCGGGGCCACTTCCACCACGTCAAAACCGATGACATTCAGTTCTTTCAACAAGATTTCCATCAAGTCCAGCACCTGCCGACTATAAAGACCTCCAAACTGAGGCGTTCCGGTGCCCGCTGCGAAGGCCGGGTCCAGGCAGTCGATATCCAGGGTAATGTAGATCTTGTTGAATTTCCTCATTCTGGCTATCACATCCCAAGCTACTCTCTCCATCCCAATCTTATGGCAGGTTTTTGAGTTGAACACTTGAATGGGGTTTTCTTTTTTAAAGGCATATTCGTCCGGCTCAATAGACCGGATTCCGATGAAACAAAGTTGATCCGTTCCTTTGATATTAGAAAGCTCCAGTGCCCTTCGCTGAACCGATCCATGGGATAGGGGATCTCCATTCAAGGTATCGCACAGGTCAAAGTGGGCATCAATGTGAATAATACCAAAGGGTTCTTCTATGGCTCGGTTTATTCCCGCTTCAATGGGGATGGTCACCGAATGGTCTCCGCCTACCGCTGTGAAAAAGATGTTGTTCTTCACTAAATCTGCCACATATTGGGTAATCTCCTCAAAAATTTCTTCCCGGTTATCCCCGGTGAAATCACCGGCATCATAGACCCGGAGGGTTTCAAAGCTTTCAAACTCCTCTGTATAGGGAGTGGAGCAAAAGGTGTTTTCCCGCAGAACAGAAGGCCCCATGGAAGCTCCTGCCCGGTAGCTGACGCCTTTATCAAAGGGAATTCCGAACACCACCACATCCGCTTCCTTTTCTGACAGCTCTGGTCGGTTCAGACCGCACCAGGCTCCTTTGTCCATGGCAAATTCATCTTTTTTCAGCATGATTATCCCCTTTCTACAGCGCAAATCCGATTACACCTATTATATCACAATTGCCAGCATTCCAGTTCCTAGCTAAACAAAAAGCTCCCCCAGATTTTTATCTGGAAGAGCCCTTTGGATCATAAGCTTGATTCATCATGATTTGAGGTTCATCAGCATTTTTTTATAGGTTTCCTCATCAATCTCTCCTTTGACATACCTGTTCTTCAGAAGTTCGGTGGAACCATCTTCGGTTTGCTTGCGCTGAAGGGAATCTACTTTCCTTAAATCTGGTTCTGGAATCCATTTCCGTAACCGCCACCGTTCATCATGCCCCGGCCGTATCCTCTTCCGCCGCCATTCATCATGCCGGTTCCGTTACCAAGTCCACAACCATTTTCCTGACGAAGCTGCTGCCGCTGCTCCGCTCGCTCCAATGCCAAATCAGCCTGTTCCTGGGTAATCTGTCCATTTTTTACCATGTTGTTGATAGCTTCTTTTCGGACTTCCTGTCTGCTTTCATAAGATTCCTGCAGAGTTGCACGCTGTTCCTCGGTAAGTTCCTGGTCCCAGCCATATGCCGGGCAAACCGCTGCCCGATCAATTGCCGGCGTTGTCTGTTCTGCTGCAAATACTCCTGCCGGAACGGCCATGACCACTAGCACTGCCAATGCGAATAATAATTTTTTCATTTTACGTACCTCCTGTATTTTGTGGATAATTTAGCTTATGGTCTTACTATAAATAAGAAATGTGGCTGAAATATGATTAATGCGCGCCAATTTTATAAGCAGGTCTGCCCGTTGGTTCAAAGCTGGTGCCCACCAACGGGCAAGCCCCTGTAAATCCAAGGCTTTAAAGGATTAACAGGGGCTTTTCGAATCAAAAAACTGCCAGTTCGCAGACCTGCTTATAATGTTGGTTAGTTCCAGTTTCTCTGTTTTGTCGTCCATGGTAATGGTGACGTGGATGGTTTCGTCTTTCAGTACTTCGAGGCTCCGGCTTCGACTCTTGACGGTATAGGTGGGTTCCATGTTCTGAGTTCTGAGGAATGTATCCCGATAAATAATCTCTTTCAGTTCTCCTTTGCTGCGGATTTCCAGCTTCTCCACATCATACAGATCCTCCGGTTGCCCTTTATAGACTACAGTGAGGATGTACTCATAATCCCCCGAAAACTGACTGGGATCTTCACCATCAAAGGTTCGGAATCCGGTGACCCGGTAATCACCTCTCCAGGATTCATTTTCACCATAATAGAAATATTCCGTTGGCACAATGATATCCGATTCAGGTTCCTTTTCCGTGCATCCTGTTAAAAGCAGGGTCAGAATAAAAAAAATAAGCAGAGTTGTCCTTTTCATATCCACCACTCCTTTGAACTTTGTTTGGAAAAGGCGCTATTAACGCAATATCTCCTCCAGGGTAACCAGCTGGTATCCGGAATCCCGTAGGCTTTTGATGATTTCCGGCAGGGCATCGATGGTCTTGAGACCACCCACATGCATCAGGACGATTCCGTTGTCTGAAGCCCGGGCCAGGACCCGGTCAATGACGTATTGCTCCGTGACTTGTTTACCGTTCATCGTTTCCGCCCAGTCGTGGGAATCCACCGTCCACATGACGGCATATCGATACCCTTGTTCCTTCAGAACAGTGAGGAGCAAATCGTTGAATTCTCCATAGGGGGGACGGAACATGGTGGGATCGATTCCCAACACCCGCTGATAAATTTCATTGGCCGCCCTAATATCTGCTTCCATCTCCCCACGGCTCATAGAACCCATATGGGCGTGGGCCAGGGAGTGGCTTTCTATCTGATGGCCTTTCCCCGCGATTTCCAGGGCCATATCCGGATGGTCCTCCACCCAGCCTGCCCGAAGGAAGAAGGTGGCTCTAACCTGGTAATCTTCCAGAACCTGGAGCAGTTGCCGGGTTTGATCATACTCCCATCCCGAGTCGAAGGTCAAAGCAATCTGCTTTCCTTCTAGCTGACTGGCACCACCGTACACCAACTGCACCATTCCCTCTTTTGGAAGGGGGTTGGCCGGTGGCGGTGGAGGTGGAGATGGTGTCTGGGTAATGAGCTCAGATTCTGTCGGTTCGATTGGAGAGGATGTCGATATTTCCGGCTCCGTAATGGCCGGTTCCGTCACTGGGGGTTCCGGCGATGGCAGCGGGAGTGTTTCTTCTCCCAAGGTTGAACAACCAAAGAGAACCATCGTAAGCACTACTGTTAAAAGCAATATAGCCCTGGTTTTTTTCATCATAACAAATTCACCTGATACGCCACCTTTATAAGCAGGTCTGCCAACTGGCAGTTTTGCCAACATTCAGACCTGCTTATAAAGGTGGTTGAATGCTTATTTGTATTATAATAGCACAAATGAGGCCGGCAGTGCGAATTTTCGTGACAAGGTATGTCAAAAAATGACAGAGAGATGCAAAAACCTTATCGCCATGGAATCCAACAATGTCTTGAGATACCCGGCGACCTTTTTTATGGTATAATTGGATTAATCAGTGAACCAAAAGCTCTAACAGGAGGTACACATGAAAAGGTTAATCTTCATATGTTTTTTTATGATCATGTCGTTTCAATCTGTTTCTGCAGACGAAGTCGCAGCGACCGAAAAAACAGTTAATGTTACTGTGCCAACATTCAGAGTCCAAATAAACGGGACTACAGTTGTTGGCAAGACAGCCGAATATCCACTGTTGTTTTATAAGAATATTACATATATGCCAATGACCTATGACTATTGCAATTTACTGGGGCTTGAAAGCAATTGGACGAAAGAGGAAGGGCTGCAAGTATCATTAAGACGAGACAATACCATTCCGACCATTACCGAAAGCAATACAAAGGTTAATAATCCCTCGCAGGTAACTGCAAGTATTGTAAGCACTCCTATTATAATTAATGCCAGAAAGATTGATAACACGAAAGAACCATATCCTTTTTTAAGGTACAGGGATGTGACTTATTTCCCTCTTACCTTTCAATTCTTAAAAGAAGATTTTAATATTTACACAAACTTTCTTCCCGATGCAGGACTTGCGGTGTATTCTGAAAATAAATTTTTCTATAAATATTATCCGGAAGGCAGTCAACTGGAACATTTAGATTTAAGACTCAGTTCAATCTTGTATTTAATGACAGCAATCAATATTTCAGATGGAACAAGTACTTATCCGGCAAATAACGTGAAACAATATTACTATGAACGACCTGGAGTTCCATTGTTACCAGATTATAAGGATGTAAAGTACTATGGGTTTTGGGGAGATGGCAAAGGTGGGCTTAAAGCAAATGTTGATTCAAAGTTAAGAATAGGAAATCTTATAACAACTGAAATCAGCGAATTGGCAAAACCAGATGCAGTGTTGGTGGAGTTGAGCTTTAGGGAGTAAGAGGACTGCAAAGCTTGAATCTATATTTAGAATCTAATATTATCGCGTTCAGGAATACGGAGGAAATTTATGTTCAGAAAAATGCGACTCGAATCTAATATGACAACCAATGAAGACGCCGAGGCGATTCTTCATGAAGCAAAAAACGGAGTCCTTGCTGTAGATGGGGATGCTGGATATCCTTATGCCGTACCCCTGAGCTTCGCTTATGAAAAGGGGAAAATTTATTTCCACAGTACTTCAGAAAACAGTCACAAAATTGAATCCATCCGGAAGAATCCCAAGGTGTCTTTCTGTGTCATTACCCAGGATCATATCCTGCCGGAAGCATTTAACACCCTATATCGCAGTGTAATAATCTTTGGCAAAGCCAGAATCTTAACGGATGAAAAGGAGATTGAGCAGGGGATCATGACCATTGTAAAGAAATATTCGGGCGAATATTTCCAACAAGGTAAAGCTTACATGCATGCGGAATGGGGCAATTTCTGTGTTGTGGAAATCGACATCGAGCACATGACCGGCAAGGCTGGCAGCTAGTAAGGATAAGGCTGTTTGCTTCCCCAAACTCAACTCAGAACTCTCTTAGGAATCGCTTATACTTATTCTTATCTGTCGGAAGGCTGATTGGGGCGCAGACAACTTCAATTTCCGGGGATGGTACCTTATACCTCGATAATTCTGTTAGCAAGCGGGCCTTGAGGTCTGCCCCGGCCTCCGGTTCTTCCCGGAAAAGATCGATGGTCACCGTGACCTGATTGACTTTATTATTGATCACCCGGAATTCCCGGATGTTGGGGTTTTGGGTGATGACCCAACGGGCAAAAACATCGGGGAAGACATGGATGATTTCCCCTGCCCCCGCTCTTTCACTGTCTCCTAAGAAATAGAGGATGTCATCAGACCGGCCGATGATCTGCCGGATTACCCGGAAATTGGAGCCACAGGGGCACTTTTCTCCCAGCTGTACCAGATCGTTCATCTCATACCGGATCAAGGGCTGGGCCCGGTTTATCAGGTTGGTCACGATCATTTTCGTGGGTATCCGGCCAGGATCAGTCACTTCCCTTCCCTTCTCATCATACAGTTCAATATAGACCAAGTCCTCATTAATATGAAGGTTGCCCCGGTGGCAGGTGCTGGCCATCTGCCCCTCGCTGGCCTGATAAATTTCAATGACCGGACATCCGAATTTATCCTTGAATATCTCTTTTTCTTCCGGAGTCAGCACCTCGGCATAAGTCAGGATGATCTCCGGTTTTTTCTTGATTGCATGAGCATGGGGCAAGACCAGACGAATGAAACTGGGGGGCGCCATCAGTATATTGATCCTCCGCCTGTTGATCTCATCAATGGCTTGGGGGATTTCCGTCATTGTGGACATATATTTCAGCTTAATGAAGGGAGAATTGATATCTTCAAAAGCCTGGGAGTGGACTCGGAGAAAGAATAAAATGTTGTAGGGCAGCAGAGAGAGAGGGATCCCGCTTCTGGCCAGAAAAACAAAGGGCAGCTTTCGGGTCAGTTTCTTGCTGGTTAAGTAGATGCCCATGTTCCCACTTGTTCCGCTGGACATTCCCACCACATATTCATCCCGATAATAGCCGATCTCCTTACTGACCTCCGCTTCCAGGGCAAATCGGATCAGTTCCTCTTTATTCGCTCCGATGGTATTCAACTGAGATAAATGATCCATCATGACCTGCTTGTTGATAGTGGGAAGACGGCGGAAATCTTCCAAGCTGCCGAAGGGCTTTTTTTGATATAAATCCCTGTAGAAGGGGCTTTTCCGGACAGCATAAGCCACCAGCTTTTTCAACTGCTTTTGCTGGTATTTTTTGATTCTGGCCTCAGAATAAAACCGCTGATGGATCAATAAGCGGAAATAATCGATCAATCCTGCATCCCCCTTCCTCTTTCTTCCCTTCGTTCTATTCTTTCCATGTGCCTTGAAGCTTATCCAATTTCCGGGTCCTGCCAAACCGATTCATCAGCATGGCAATCCCGTATTCCAACGTAAATCGGTAATAGGCTTTTTCCCATTGTTGAAGAACCAGGCCCCAAAACAGGGCCAGAAGGAGCCCATAAAGCAAGGCGCCGGCGATGCCGAAGGAAAGCCCTGGCACAACAGTGGTTATCCCTTGATAAATCATGGCACTGACCACCGATTCCAGAAAGAAGGCCGTCAGTCCCCCTTTGCTGAACCGGGCAAAGAAAAGGGATAAGCCGGATTTTTTCTTCTTCTCCCTGTAATCAAACCACTTTAGCACTGCTAAGATCAGGAGCATGAAGAGCCCCAGCTGGGCCACCATGATGGAATACCATTTCCCGTCAATGGCCCGTTCCAGCATGGTATCTTCCAGATTCACATAGAGGAGAATACCTGTAATCAGAAGAAAAAGAGTCAGGGGCACCGCCCGGATGCAAGTCTGCCGGAAATCTTTTGTATCGATCAGCGTTGCCAGCCATCCACCCATCAGCCCAAAAGCAAAAAAGGGAAGGATGGGATTATTCTTGGCTACCAGAGGATTCAGCAATAGGTAGAGGGCAAAATCCCCCGTCTCCAAGGCATCCTGCCACACCCCATACAGGGGAATCCGGGCGATAGACAAAGCCATAAAGCCCAGGGCCGCCAAGATGTAGGTAAGGGCTCTCTTTTCCCGAGGGACCCGATCGCCAACCAAGAAGGCAAACAGGGCCAGCAGCAGGATGTTGGTGCCGATCATCACCAAGCTGTCGATGTAAAAAAGCCGTTCCCGGTTCATGGGAACCCAATCTCCATTTCGGATCAGTTCGACCAGGATGCTGTTGTTCATGCTTCTAGTGCTGAAGTCGATGAGGCCAGGACCGGTGAAAAGGAAATACAGATAGGCGATGGCCAACGTAATCAGGCCGTAGACGATTCCATATTTCAAAATGCTGCCGGAGGGAATCCCCTGATCTTTTTTCCGGAAGGTGCTTCTGGTATGAACAAATCCGCTGATCATGGCGAAGAGGCCGGCAAACATGAGCAGGAGTCCAATGACCGTTACGACAAGAGGCGGATTGTTGAAATCCACCTCATAAATGCCATCGAAATAATAGAAAGCCGAGTGAAGGATCAGCACCGTAAATATGCCAAACCCTCTCAGGATATCCAGTCCGTAAAAATACGTTTTCATCATTACCATTACCCTTCGATGAAGGATCCGATGATCTCCTCCAGGGTCTTTCGGTCTGTCTCCTTGTAAATCAGCGGTTTGTGATCCTTTAGTACCGGATGGCGGTCGTGGTAGACGGGCTTTTCCACCTGATAGAGGATTCCTGTTGGAATTTCATCGCCAAATATCTGAGCCAACGCTATGGCTGCAGCAAAATCCGTCGGGTCATGGGCTTCACTGATTGGTTTGACCCGCTCCTTGTACCAGGCAAAGGTGTTGATTTTATTGAAGCTGACGCAGGGCTGGAGGATATCGATCAGGGCATATCCTTTGAATCGAATGGCTTTTTCCATAAGCGTTATCAGCTGTTCCTGGTCCCCGGTAAATCCCCGGGCCACAAATCCGGCTCCCGCAGCCAGAGCCATCAGCAAGGGGTTGAAGGGCGTATTGATATTGCCGTCGGCCTGAGCACCGGTGACATGACCAAGAGATGTTGTGGGGGATGCCTGGCCTTTGGTCAGACCGTAGATCTGATTGTCGTGAACAAAATGGGTGACATCCACATTGCGCCGGATATTATGGATGAAGTGGTTCCCCCCCTCCCCATAGGAATCCCCGTCACCGGTGTTGATGATAACGGTCAGCTCCTCATTAGCCATCTTTGCCGCCACCGCCGGCGGCAGAGCCCTGCCGTGGAGGCCGCAAAAAGCATTGACGCAGAGGTATTGGGGGGTTTTGGCTGCTTGGCCGATCCCTGCCACCATCAGCACCTTATGGGGCTCCAGCTCCATCTTTTCCAGGGTCTTCTTCAGACAGGTCAGGATGCTGAAATTACCGCAGCCCGGACACCAGGCCGTTTCTCTGGTGCAAAATTCATTCTGATTCATACCGTCACCTCCCTGATTCGCGATGCGATTTCTTCTGCAGAAATGGGCCGGCCATCATATTTCAGGATGCTTTGGGTGCAGACGATTCCCGTTTTTTCCCGAATCAATCCAGCCAACTGGCCTGTTGCGTTCTGTTCAATATTGATGATGCGCCGGGCCTTCTTGGCTTTTTCCTGGAGCAACTTTTCCGGAAGGGGATAAATATCCCCGAAAACCAAAGCGCCATATTGACCGGGAGTCTCCAGGTTTAGCTGTTCTACGGTTTCCTTGATCGGTCCCCAGGTGGAGCCCCAGCCAATCAGAAGAATATCTCCCTCCTCAGATCCCAGAAACTCCGGTTCTTCCAGTTCTACCATTATTCCCTGAAGCTTGTTCATCCTTTTATCCACCATCTTGATTCTCATTTCAGCGGATTCCGTTATCAATCCCTGTTCATCATGCTCGTCACTGTCCACGTTAACCAGCTCTTCCGTCTGGCCCGGATACCGCCTGGGGGAGATGCCATTTTCCGTCAGCAGATAGGGTTTGTATTCTCCCTTTGGATTTTCCGGCTCTGGATCGGCGACCTTCTCCGGCAGGGAAAAGGGCTTGACCGTGGCCGAGGTATCCCCCAGGTACTGATCGCTGAGCAGGATGACCGGAATCCGGTACTTTTCCGCCGTCCTGAAGGCTTTGATGGTTTGCCGGTAAGCATCTTCCTGGTTTCGCAGGGCGATGACCTTTCTCGGAAATTCTCCCTGGGATGCATGGATGACAAAGCGCAGGTCGCTCTGCTCCGTTCTGGTCGGGAAACCTGTGGCTGGTCCCGGTCTTTGAACATTGGCGATGACCATGGGGATTTCCCCGATGCCGCTCAGTCCCAAGGCTTCCACCATGAGGGAAAACCCACCGCCGGAGGTGCCGGTCATGGCCGGTGCTCCAGCAAATGAAGCCCCCAGAGCCATATTGATGGCGGCGATTTCATCCTCCGCCTGCTCCACAACCACGTTCAGTTCTTTGCTTTTAGATGCCAGAAACTCCATGATTTCCGTGGATGGGGACATGGGGTAGGCCGAATAAAACCGGAGGCCTGCTGCCAGGGCTCCCAGGGCTACTGCCCTGTTTCCGTTGATAATCATGTGTCCGGAGAAGTCCCCATTCAGCTTTTCATAGCGGGGTTCCACCTGGTCGTATCCTTGCACATAGGCCTTTTGGTTGATTTCCAGAAGTTCTTCTTTTAGTTCCTGCTCCAGAATTTTTTCCAGTCCATCCAACGATAATCCGAAGAGCTTTAATAGAACGCCGGTGGCAATGCTGCCGGAAACCCTGGGATTTCCCAGCTCCTTGGCCATCTCCGTCATGGGGATCTTAATGGCCCGCCCGTCCTCGGTTATGATCTTTCCATCGCAGAGGATAAACCCTTCCGGCTTGAGCTCCCCGATGTGGAGGCCAACCGTCTCATCGTCCAGCGCGATCAGGCCGTCCAGGGCCATGCTGTGGGAATAGGCCGGGCTGTCGCCAAATCGGATCAGGGTGAAATTATGACCTCCCCGAATCCTTGACATAAAATCGTGGGTGGTCAGAACAGCATAGCCCTCTTTTTTCAGTAATTTTCCCAGTATCGCAGCCATGGTATCGATCCCCTGGCCGGCTGCACCGCCAATCAGCAAGTTGTAATGCATACATTCGCCTCCTTTACACTAGGTACATAAGGGTCCCTGCATTCCTTCATTCAAAGCGGCAGATCGATGGCAGGTGGGGCTGCAGGATCTTCTTTTGGGATAAGGTGCGTTCCGGCTCTACGTAGGATTCCAGCCGATCCTTCAGCATTTTCCCGGTTATCACCGACAAGTCGGATTTTTCCGGATTTTCAGCCAGGCCGACTCCCCATTTATTGAATACATTCGTCATATAATTGTCCCGGTGATAGGTTTTCATCCGGCCGACTCCCAGGAATCCACCAGCCTCCATACCGGCAACTAAGGCCTTGGGCAGTTTTTCATCTATGGCCAGGTCCGTCCCCCGAAGCATCCGGTTCATGTTGCGCATCATCTCCTCGTCGAGAAGGGCCTTTTGGAAACTGCCGCAGGCAAACCCGGCGAGAATACCAGGAATGCACCAGACCTCTGAGACTTCCGTCAGACTGAAGGGGAGCATGGCGGTGAGCATTCCTTCCATACCGGCCTGATAATCCACCCGGGTGCCATCCCCATAGCCCCCGGAAACGGAGCAGGGAATGCCCAGGGATTTGGAAAGTTCATAAAAGATGACTTGAATGTGGACGCATTCTACGCTGCCATAATTGGGCTGCAGGGTCCGGACATTGCTGATGGTTGAAAAATCAGCAAAGGAAATTGGATGGCCTGGGGCCTTGAGCTGGACAAAGACCAGCCCTGCCAGAGACATGGCAAAGTCGTGGATGGCTACTCCCATGATGGTTTCCGGAGCTGTCATAAACCCGATGGAGCAGGGGAAAATCGAGACCGCCTGTCCTTCATCCACTGCCGCCTCCAGATTGTCCAGACATTCCCGGTCATAGGCCAGGGGCGGATTGGGGCAGATGCCCTGGGTCATAACGGGCTCCTCCCACTGATCATAAAACTCCCGGGCCATCCGGAAGGCTCTCCGGGCACTGCCGTACACATCTCCATTCAAGGCCGTACTTTTCGTCGCCCTAAGACCGATGTTGGGGTATTTATCCGAATACTTGAGGGCCATGGCGATCTGGGCCACGAACTGGTCCGGTCCATCGTTGTCCAGGGGATCTGCACATCCAGGGTTGGTGCATTCGTAAAAATCCGAGGTTTCATTAAACCGGTAGAACCGGAGGGCATCTTCCATGTTGCATCGCCTCACAATGCCGGTTTCATCCTCCAGGATAAAGGGGGCGTTGCTGAAAGGGGTGCCTGCCGCAACCCTTTTCTCGGTGGGCATGCTGTAATTCTGCTTGGGAGTAGCGGCTAGGGCTTCCTCCAGAAGTTTACGGGGGATCAACACTTTCTCTCCCTCGATGGTGGCTCCGTGATGTTGCAACAGTTCTCGGGCTTCTTCCTTTTCAAACCGGACCCCCACGGTTTCCAGGATTTGAACCGCCTGAGCATAAGCCTCTTTAAGCTGATTATCTTTCATGAATTGGTTCATGTCTGTTTCCTCCTGGCTGGATTACCGTTGGAGCATCAATACCCCAACTCCTCTTTAATAAAAACCACGTTGATCCGGCTTTCATCAAACTGACCCTGGATGATGGTCCAGTAATTGCAGATTTTATCCGGCGACTTACAGTCCTGGCAGACCCCGGTTATCCGGCAGGGAGTTTTCTTGCCGAGCCTTTCCACGTCCAGGGGAGCTGCAATCCGGCGGATCCGGTCAACAGCCTCCTCATCGGTTTCCGTTATTTTATTCGTTCCGCAGAGGAGAATCACTTTCTTCGGTCCATAGATCATAGGAGCCACCCGGCTGCCGTTCCCGTCCAGGTTATAAATCTTACCGGTAGCGCTGATGGCATTGGCACCGGATAGAAAAACGTCTGCATCGAAGTTGGCCAGATAAAGGGATCGTTTCTCCTCTTTGGACAGGTTCTCCTGATATTTATCAAGAAAGCGAATCTGCCTCCGCCTCAGATAGTCATAGACCCCCAATGCTTCCAGGGTCATGGAATCCCCCACTCCAACGGTTATCCCGCCGGAAATCTGCGCATCTAAAAAGGCAGAAAGCTCCGAAGGGGATTCCAGGAGAATGGATGGGATGCGGTTCATTTTCAGGTTTCTCATAGCCGTTTCGATTCGTTGCATAATTCCCTCGTCTTTTTTAATTAACAAATGATTGCCAACAGGCAGATCAAGCTTTCAAACACGTTTCAATATAAGCCACCGGTACATCCATCCGGACAGCCGTTTCTTCTATGGACATCCCGCTGTTGATGAATTTCTTAACCACCGAATTGATTTCTTCTGCCACTTCTATGATGTGAAAATCCAGATCGTAAAATCGAACTGCCCGCTGCCCCCAGCTGTGCATAAGGGGTTCATGGACGTAGGATATGTCAAAGGCCTTTAGATGTTCCAGGAATCCATCAAAATCCCTTTCTTCAAAATAGAGCTCGCAAGCATTACTTTGAAAGGCGACCTGGTCTGTCCGAATAAATTCCTTCCAGGTTTCCAGGGCTTGGAGGAAAACACCACCCTCCAACGTCACGTTAGCTCCAAAATCAGCGATGACTTTTAAGCCCAAAACTTCCTGATAGAATTGTTTGCTCCGTTCCATATCGGAAACGGCAATTAGCGTTCCTGCATAGGTTGTCACTGCCTTACCCCCCCTATTCCTCCAGAAGTTCGATCCATTGAAATCACTATTTTAGGGAAATTATCTTCAATGGCTTCAAGAGTAGAAAATTCTCTTTCTATTGTAATTTCTTCTGCAATTTCTTCTGCAAGTAAATACGTCACTTGAATATAAGTGGTCTTCTCTCCGTCAACAGCTATAAAGTCAACCTCTTTATTATCGAATTTCCCAACATAAATTTCATAGCCTCTTCTTCGGAGTTCTAAATAAACGATATTATTAATCAGATAGGACATGAACCGCTGATAATCTGTTCTTTTTCAACTCCTTGACTTAAAAATACCGCACAAAAGTCTTTTGTACAAGACTTTTGTGCGGTATTTTGTGTTTTTGTCTTTTACGAAAGACTTTTTCATCCATCTCTCGACGGTTACGTACTCCCTTGTTGTCTATGACATGACGAAACCTGCGACCACATATCCAAAGAATGATATTGCTGTTACAATTCCGATGTATGGCAGTTGGGCCACTGCATAATCTACGTTATTAATTCGGCAAGCTGAAGCTGACAACAGAGTTACGTCTGAATAAAAGCAAGCCTGGGCGCCGAAGCATGCAGCCGAAATAATAGCTCCCAAGGTCAGTGGAATGCTTGCCCCAGTTGCAACAGCCAGTGGCAGAATGATTGGAGTTGATATTGCCGGTATACTCCAGATATTCCCTGTGGCAAAACATACAAGCCCTACGAGTATGAAGGCGATCGCCGGAAGCCAGGCGGAACTCATATAGGGGCCTGCAACTTCAATCAGATAGTCCGGCAAACCGATAAGGCTGATGGATTCCCTATAGAATAAGGAGGTAACCAGTACAACTGCTATAAACAGCATATCTTCAAGGCCCTTGTAACAAACATCACAGAATTTTCCAAGGCTCATCATTTTGGTCGGAACGAACAGAACAAAGCAAGCGAAAATACCAATGCTTACACCATAGAGGATATCGTTCAGCCACAAAGTTACGATGATTACTACTGCCATTGGTACGACAAAGGTCCAAAGCCGTGGAGTAATTTCTTTTTCTTGCTTAGCCTTACTGTCCGTGATAGCACCCATTACTTCGCCGATTTCATCGCCTTGGTTCATCATATTACTGGATTCTGGCCAAAGCTGTCCGGTCTCCGCAACTCTCTGATAAGCCTTCTTAATACCGCCCATTTTGGGAACGATTCCCAGAATTACCAGAGGTACGAAGAGAACACAGAGAAACGGATAGAAAAAGTATGGCATGATATTGTAGTAAATGCTCATTGCACTATCGCCAACCACAGCCGCTTCTGGCTGCTGTCCAAAAATGCCGGAGAAGAATACGACCCAAGCGGAAATTGGTATGATCAGACAAACCGGAGCCGACGTTGTGTTTATAATGTAGCACAGCATTTCCCTCGGTGTCTTGTGTTCATCCGCAAGGTCACGAACACAGTTTGCCGTAACCAAAATGCTGAGATAATCGTCAATGAAGATTACCAGCCCACATAAGTAAGTCAATAGCAGTACTTGTTTCTCTGACTTTATATACTTTCGAGCCAAATCGCCTACCGCCAAGGCTCCCCTTGAATATCTCAGCAACTGAACAAAGCATCCGAATAAAAGACAAATAATGACGATATAATTATTGTCCGCGTCAGCAGATGCCGATATTAACGCATCCATCATTGGCATGAAGAACGAAGCCTTGTAGTATAGCATGTACCCGAGCATACCAGATAGCATAATACTAAGGATACACTTCTTAGTTATTAGTGCGAATACTAAGAAACTCAGTGCTGGAATTAAGGTGATAATTCCTAAATTAGTCCCGTCCATAATTCTTCCTTCCTCCTAATCAAGCAATAAATTGGCCATCAAATTCAGCCTAAAATTCCCACCTCCAGATTTATCTCATTTTTAAAATAAATCTCGATTTCTGCAATGCGCTCTTCCGACGGTTGTTCGAATTCCTCCTGGTTACCACCCACATTTCTCTTCTTGCCGATCCCAAGACTGTGATAGGGGAGCAGATCCACTCGCTTCACTCCGATTTCCCTGAAAAATTCTCCGGCGGTCCTGATTATATCGTCGCTGTCATTAACTCCCTTGAGCAGGGGCATTCTCATGATCAGCTTCTCCACCATTCTTCCCTCTGCTGCCAACATTCTCAGGTTGTCAAGGATAAGCTGATTGCTGACTCCTGTATAGGCTCGGTGAATTTCGTCATCCATGGACTTTATATCATAAAGAATGTCCGTTACATTTTCCATTCGAGCCATTTCCATGAGAGCATGAGGATCCCCGTATCCGCTTGTATCCAGGCACACGTTAATGCCTCGTTTGCCCGCTTCCCTGATGAGCTCTTTGACAAACTCTCCATGCATGAGGATTTCACCTCCGCTGACTGTAATGCCACCTCCGGTTTTATCATAAAATCCTTTATCCTGCTCGGCGATTCGGAGTATTTCATCGATCGTCATCAGCTTGGCTACGGGTCTTAAGGCTTGTGCGTAACAATTATTGGCACATTGGAGGCAAACGTCGCATTTGACTCGGTCGATCACAACCCCCTTTCCCGGCTTGATCGCCAATGCACCCTGGGGGCAACCCTTGACGCAGTATCCACATCCGATGCAGTTGTTTGGCAACTGAATAAGCTGCTGCCGAGGGCAGATCAACTCAGGGTTGTGACACCAACGACAGTTCAGAGGGCAGCCTTTGAAGAATATGGTTGTTCGGATACCGGGGCCATCCTCTGTGGAAAATTTCTGAAGGCTTCCTATAAGAACGCTTTCAGGTGTATCACTCATTGAAAAAGCCTCCCTGTTAACTAATTCTTTGATAAGTGGGCCGTTCTGTAAATAATGATATCTTGTGCTTTCTTATCAAGTTCTGTGAAATATGCCATATAGCCTGCAACCCGAACCATAAGCCCCTTATAGTTTTCAGGATTGCTCTGGGCCTTTTTAAGGGTTTCGTTATCTACCACATTAATCTGAATATGCTCGCCCCCGTCTTCGAAAAACGTTTCAATAACACCTTTAATAATATTGAGACCAGCTTCCCCCTGAACGCCTTTCGGGTCAAATCGCAAATTGAACAACGCTCCTTCGTGCAATACTTCTTGTCCCATGGCGGCAACGGACTTAACGGTAGCGGTGGGGCCGTTTATATCCCTGCCCATCATAGGTGAAGCACTGTCGCAAAAGGGTTCACCTGCCAGTCTTCCGTCCGGAAGGGCTCCCGTAACCAGACCGTGGGATAGATTGAGAGTCTGGGTGTCAATGCCGAAAGCATACCCTCCCCCCCTGGCATCTTTCCAGCTCTGAACGGTATTAGCTATATGGTGCACCATTTCTTTGTAAATGCCATCCACGTGTTCAAGGTTGTTTCCGTATTTCTCAGGCTTGTTCAGCAAAAGCTGGCGAAGTCTTTCCTGTCCTTCGAAGTTGGTGTCGCAGGCCTTGATCAGCTCCTCCATGGTCACATCCTGATCTTCGAATACACACTTTTCCACTGCCGCAATAGAATCTGCCAGATTCGCTGCACCAGAAATATACATTCCGGCGGTGGAATACCGGGCTCCGCCATTCTGGACAGATTTGCCGCTTTCAACACATCCCCTGGTTACCATGGAGGCAAAAATTACAGGAAAGCGATTCATGTGAATGCTCTGCATCCTGTTGTAACTGACTCTGATAATGTCGTAGTGGTGAATAATCTGCTTCTTCAGCGCATCCTTAAAATCTTCGATGTTCTGGAATTCTCTCGGGTCTCCGGTTTCAAGTCCCATAAGCTTGCCTGTGGCAGGATCCACGCCGTTGTGGAGAACAAGTTCGACCATTTTGCCCATGTTAACGTATCCCGCATCCGGAGAACCATCTGTTCCTCCACCGCCAGGCCCTGGCTGAATACAACCTACAATGGTCCAATCTCTTGCTTCTTCAAGGGTGCACTTTGCCTTGCCAAGACACATCTTGATAGCTGCCTTGTCATTAAAGAATCCTGGATTTGCCTGCCCCTCCTGAATCATCCGGCATCCGAACCTGATCAGCGCTTCCGGTGTTTCTTCCCAGACCCTTACTGCCATGGTAGGCTGGGTCGTCTGTAGCTCGTCTGCAGCTTTCAGGCAAAGGAAGGACAAGTCGTTGGTTGCATCTTTACCATCTCTGGTCTGCCCTCCTACAACCAAGATTTGCCACATGGGGTACCCGGCAAAGGAAGTCGCGTACCAGTTGTCTCTTACCTCATACACTTCGCAGGACTTCAGATAGAAACATTCCAGCATTTCCAACGCTTCTTCTTCTGTTATGTTCTTTTCGTCGATTACGTCCCTCTTGTAATAGGGCCACATGTACTGGTCAAATCTTCCGAATCCACATGCGGTTGTACAAACTTCAATGTGGAAATAAACGTGTACGAACCATATGGACTGAAGGGCCTGTTGAAAACTTTCGGGTGGGTTCTCGGGAACATTTCTGCAGTTTTCCGCAATCCCAAGAAGTTCCTTCCTTCTCTTCTCATCCGTGGATGCCGAAGCCATTCTTTCAGCTTCATCTGCCATCCTGTTTGCGTAAGTGATCAAGCCTTGGCACTGAATGATGCAGGCCTTCCAGAAGTCTACCTGGGCCTGCTCTTCCATGCTCTGAGGAAACAGGCTATCAATGTTTCTCTGGCATTCTTCCATGTATCCTCTTATTCCTACCGTCAAAATTTTTTCGTGGTCACATAAAGTCTCACCGGAAACGCCATTTTCAAGACCTACACAAATGATGTCGTCCTTCTCAAGTTCACGAGTATGGGTTGGCAGCACCGTCTCTGCCAGATCTTCCATCGATTTCCCTTCCCAGTACTGAAGCGTTTCAAGGATAACCGCCTTATCTTCTGGTGAAATATAATAGGGATCATTGCTTCTTGTAGAAATCTCATCTATATCACGGATGTACCACGAACTTGACTGGAACTCCGGGTGCAGGTTTGCCCCTTTATACGCATTGGTCGCTGTTCCTACGATAAGTTCATCATCCATGATGAGGGTTGTCATGTTTTCCATAATATAATTGACAACCTTCGCTCTAAAAACAGGAACCGCTTCACCGGCAAACTTTTGATAGGCTTCCGTTGCCAGTACCAATCTCTCCGCTGTTATGGCCGGAATAGTATTGAAATACTTTTCCTTCATTCTCTTCACTCTGGGTGTTAACATATAGTTCATCCTCCTTCCCTGAATGCAATTTCTTTTGATGATATCTTATGGCAGAGTGCAGGACAAGAAACAGCTTGCCCTTTTTTCTAATTGAGTTGCTGATTGGAAGAAAATTCAATCCGTTTGCTATGAAGCCTGATTTGTTTGCTAATAAAATTAGTAAAAACCTCCATCCTGATCAAGGATCTGGTATATACTATATCCATATGGTTTTGGGTTCCCACTTTTCTATAGAGATCCCATTACGTTTTTTAGGAGGTATTTCCCCGTGTTATTCAAAAAAACAACCTATCTCGATAACTTTCCAATAAACATTAAGATTGCAAAAGTGACGGAATATCCTTTTCATTACCATCAGGATGTTGAGTTTATTTTTGTTCTCAAAGGTGAAATCCGTCTGAAAAACGTATGTCATCATTATCTTCTGAAAGAAGGGGATATTTTCACTAACAGTGGCCATGAAGTCCACGGTTTGAACGCAACAGACAAGGAGAATGTCGTAGCCATCATCCAGGTCAGCAATCGCTTTTTTACCCAGTACTTTCCAACTTTGGGCAAGGCCTGCTTCATGTCCTATGTCAATAATGATAAATACCTGAAGATGGATACACTCCGGAAAATGCTCCTTCAGATTCTCTTAGATTATTCCAGAAGAAGTTTTAATTATAAAAGTGCCTGTATCGATCAGATGGTTGAGGTCATCAAATACCTGAACCAATACTTTAACTTGTTTTCTTTCGAAGATCAGGTGGTGGTGAATTTCAAAAATGACAATTCATTAGCCTTAGAGCGAATCAGCCGAATCATTACCTATGTATATGAGAATCATGCAAGCAGGATCACCCTCGAAGATCTGGCAGAAAGAGAACACTTAAGTACCTTTTACATCTCCCACCTTATCCGGGATTACATGGGCATCAACTTTCAGGAGCTTCTCTGTTTCGCCAGAGTCGAAATGTCGGAAATACCCCTGCTGGAAACGGACCGGAAGATCAGCACCATCGCAAGAAACGTGGGCTTTTCAACCACTTCCTATTACGATAAATTTTTCAGCAAATGGTTTGGCCATACCCCGCTGGAATACCGTCAGCTTTATACCTCCCACATTCTGAGCTCTTCAAGACCGGTATTGCTGGAACGGCTTTCGGACAATCAAGCGATCAGCCTCATCCGACGCTCCATGTCAGCGGTAACGGATCAGGAAAAAAGTCCTTCCGTTATCAACCGGATCCATCTCACCGTGGATGCGAATCCAGAAATGACACCTAGCAAGGATATTCATCACCAACTTGAAGTTGTGATAACCCACGAAGATTATCACGTAATGGGTGAGCGCCTATTCCATCAGCTCCATGATCTGAATGCCTTCAGGGTCATTCTCGCATTATGCCAAGAGGACATCGAAGCAGCAACAACACTGATTACAAACCGGCTCCGTTTCATGGGATTCGAAGTTTCTACCGTATGGGAAAACAGCTTTTGCCCTTGTTGTTCGGCCGGATACGACTCCATCGCTGCAGCGATTCACCTGTTCCGGACATATTTTATTTCAAAAGAAAACACCCTGCACATAAGATTGCGAGATCAGGGTGAACCATCCAAAATATTAAAGGGAGCTCCTTCCTGTATTACTTCCTGCCTTGTTCCAAAGCCCTCTTTTTACGGGTACCAACTGCTTAAGAACATAAAAGGGAAACTTCTTTGCTGGGGGAAATATTATTATGTTATAAAAAATGACTTGTCAGAAAAAGATTCCTATACGTTTATTGTTTTAAATTATAACGACGACATACAGCATCTTTACATGCGCAATGCCAGCGTTTACGAGGCAAATGACATTATCAGTTCCTTTAAGGATGAACTCAACGTTGACTTCACCATCCCTGCAGAATCCGGCCAGTATGTTGTTGCAAAATATGTATTGTCCCATTCCAATTCCATTTTCGCCCATATGTCCCATTTGGGCTTCCCTGAAGATCCCCCTCTGCCGGAGGCCTGGGTTCATATGCTGAACACAGAGCCCCAATCCCAGGTAAGCATAGAAAATGCTGACGGAAAACTTCAGGTCTGTTCTGGGATAAAAGGGGCAGGAATTCATATTATTGTAGTTGAGAAAATTGAGAACCCCAATTAGCTAATTATCCGTCAGGCAAAAAAAGACGGGCTGAGAAAACCAATTCTCTCAGCCCGAATATAATCCATAAAACCCTTACAGCCTCTCGAAAATCGTCTGACCCTCCAAGATGGTTCTTATAACTGCTGCGCCGCCGATTTCAAAAGAATCCAGTTCTAAGATGTTTTTATCCAACACAATCAAATCAGCACTCTTTCCCACTTCAATGGAACCGAAAGATTCCTCCGAAAAAAGCTGGTAGGCAGGGTTGATAGTGCAGGATTCAATCATCTGCTCTACCGTTACCCGTTCATCGGGGTTCTGCAGGGTGTTCGGATCGCCGAACCGATCGCAGCGGGTCACCCCCGTTTGAATGGCACCCAAAGGTATGGAGGGAACCGTTACCGGAAAATCACTGGCAGTAGCCACAACGATGCCTGCATCAAAGAAGGATTTCATCGGATACTCCCGGTTGGCCCGCTCTTCTCCCAAATAGGGGACTTCCAATTCATAAAAGTAGCCAGGTTCCTTACAGAACCAGTAGGTATTGACGGAGGCCACCATATTCAGATCCGCCATCCTTTCAATATCTTCGGGACGAACAACCTGAAGGTGGGTGATAGCATGACGATTTCCCATGTCTCCATTCTGTTCATAGGCATACTGACAAGCATCCACGGTCATTTTGGTCGCCGCATCCCCAATGGAATGGGTGTGGACCGTAATGCCCATAGCATCCGCCTTGGCGAAAAATTCATTCAACTGGGCCGGTTCCCAAAGAGGCTCTCCCACATATCCCGGTTCATCGGCATAATCTTTAAGAAGGTAAGCAGTTCTTCCTTCCACCACGCCGTCTACCAGGATTTTGATAGAGTTTACAGCAAAGTAACCGCCAGCGGTCTCCTCCATCAGCTCTCTGCATCGGTCCACTTCTTCCAGAGCCGTATCTCCGGGTAGTATCATGTAACCACCAAAGACCCGGATGATCAGCTTGTTTTCCTCATCCAATTCCTTATAGGCTTGCAAAAGATTGGGGCCCCCATCCAAATTGATCATGGGTTCATAATAAGCGGTTATCCCATACTGCACAACCTCTTCCTGGTAAGCTAAAATGCCCGCTTTATATTCCTCCACCGTATAATTGGGGATGATCGCCTTCACCAGATCCTGAGCATTCTCCCGGAATGTACCGGTAGGATTGCCCTCTCCATCTCTTTCGATGACACCTCCGGAAACATCGGGGGTGTCTGCATTGACGCCCATCAGCTCCAAGGCTTTGGAATTAACCCAGTAGGAATGGTGATCCCCCGAAACAATAGCAATGGGAAGATCGGTATCAATGGCGTCCAGCATTTCAGCCGTAGGCCCTCCCGGTGGACAATAGCCATTCAGCCATCCTGCTCCTCGGATAAATTTAAGATCCGGGTTGGCTTTTATGAAATCCTCGATGATTCTAACATATTCTTCTACCGAAGTGGCTTCATACAGATTCGCCTGATACAGGTACCCTACGCCGCCCTCATGGCCATGACCATGGCCCTCCGCAAAGCTTGGCAGAACCATTCCTTCTTCTAGAGTCAGGACTTCTGTCGAATCTGCTATGTACTCCTGAATTCCGTCTTCATTTCCTACATAAACGAATTTCCCATCCTTGATCGCTGCTGCGGAAGCCGTTCTTTGATCTTTGTCCACGGTATAGATGGTTCCCAGGACAACCATGTCTGCCTTGCCCTCCGAGGCGTTTCCTAAGGAACTGCTGCAGCCGGCAAATAGACTAAGAGTTAAAGCAATAGCCAGCAACACTGATAAAACTTTTTTGTTCATAAATTCCCTCCTTCCGATTCAGTGGATTACATCTTTCCACCATTCTAAAGGAGGGTAACCTTTCAAAACAGCCAATGTTTTGACATCTTTATGATCAAATGATGATATTTTTTCCAGAACTCCAGATTTCCTTGGAATTTAATTCTTCTCAAGGATATTGATTCCACTTCGATCCCCATTCCAGCTAACCCTATAACCATCTATTTCCAAGGCTTCTCCATCCGATTCTGATAAGGCGTCCATCAGCTGCTGAATCAGGGTTTTCATGGAGCAGGGTTCCAGCCGGTCAGGAACCGACATCTTCACAGCTCGGTATTCCATAGGCCTATCGGGGTAGGTGGATCCCCGATGTTTTTTTCTATAGGCCAGAGGAGCCATTCCAAAATATCGGCGGAACTGCTGATTAAAATAATGGGGATTCGCAAAACTGAGATCTTCCGAAATCTTGTGAATAGGGTCCTCCGTTCCAAGCAGCAGAACTTCCGCTCGATCTACCCGGATAACATTCAGGGAATCCACAAAGGATTTCCCCATGCCGGTTTTGAGCAAACGGGAGGCATAGCATTTATCCAGATTCACCTTTTCCGCAAAGCACCCCAGCTTCTTCTTGTCCAAAAATTCAAGGTACAGGTATTCATAAGCACTTTTTACTCTCTCATTGTTGACGGCATGATAAGCATAGGGGCTTTCTTCATGTCTGTTGACATCATACGCCTGGATTTGAAAATATTGATCGCAGATTCCGACGATTTCCCGGATCAGCATTTTCAGTTCCGAATCCCCTTCCCAACCTGATTTGGACATGGAAGCAAGTGCCGACTCCATCAGCCCTTTGACTTCCTGAACCTTGCTGGTGTTGAAACGTTTATAGAAATCCGGATCAAAGGCATACAGCTTCCCATCAAAGAGCCCCATGTCCATCTCCATCAGGATGATTTTATTCTCCTCCGTGATTCTTTCGATGCTATGGAGCTCATAGGAATTGATCAGCAGAAAATCCCCGGCAGTCAACACATAGGAGTTGAAGCTGATCTTAATTTGCACAGTCCCTTCGATGACAGACAGCAGCTCCACCCCATCGTGCATGTGAATCGGCATGCTTCTAATATGAGCTGCCATGGCGTTAGCCCGCAGGCTGTTGTTGACACCGATTTTTTTAAGCAATCGATTGTTGGCATAGAGGTTATCCATTGGCACTCTCCCTTCTCATAACCTATTCTCCATGTTGCATCAATGGAAGATGATGAAATAGATGACATAAATCCACCCCAGAAGCCCATGAATGATCGCCCATAAAATGGAGTGCCAGCTTGAATAGGATATCACCATTGCCAGGCAAGATCCAAAGGTTATTCCGGTCTTAACTGTTTTTTCGACTGTTACGTACTCTCTTTTAACATCCATCTCTTCAACCCTCCTATTGCTTACTAAGCACCACTTCCGGCAACACAACTCTTATTTCCTTTTCTTCTTCGTCCTTTTTCCAATATAACACATAACGAACCCGGGCCGAACTGAATCCATAACCTTTACGCATCAAGTCCTCTAGTTGGTCGGAAAAATGCTTTGAATAACGAAGGACCATATTGCCCTTCAAATCATAGCATCCTTTCTTGTCAAAAATCAGTTCATCACCACTCTTCAAATACGAAATTCTATCTTGGCAAGCATTAAAGTAATCCAGATACACATCCTTATATGTCAGAAGCATGGCTATTTGGTAAGGCGGCTGATACCTCTGAACATCCCGGATGACTTCCAATCCATTGGTACGGATCTGGTCGAACCAGGGGTTATTGATAAATAAAGACAGATTGGTTTTAGCCCTGGTCAGTCCCACGTAGAGCTGTCTCCAGGATTCATCGTTGTTGATGGGGAATCGGTCCAGCATCATATAGACATTGTCGAATTCCCGGCCCTTTGCCTTGTGAATCGTGGAAACAAAAACAGTCTCCACGCTGCCCCCATAAAAATCTTCTTGCTTCGATTCCTGGATGAATCGCAAAAAATCCGACAGGTAGATGCGGTTCGTATTCGTTGCTTCAAAATCCTTGACCAAATTCGTGCAGACTTCCAGATTGAGGCTCCCGGAATATTCCTGGACGAATTTCCTTCTGGCGGCATCCCAATTTTCCTGGTCAATCTGTACCGAATCATCATCAAGTTCCAGATATTCGATGAAGCTTCTGACTTCCTGAAGATGATAAAGGTTGAAGCCGTCGTTGGACTGGATCAGTTTTACCGGCAGACCTCCTCGAAGGAGAAGTCCGGCGACTTGCATGGCTTCCTCATTGGTTTTCGTCAGAATGCAGCTGCTTCCTTGGATGGAATCCGACAATACCTGTTGAACCAATGGAGCGATGAGGTTGTCGCTCCTATAACGGAACAATCGGATACCCCCGGCTTCCTTTCGAACCGACTGGATGGGGGTCCTTTTCAATCGATTGGGAATCTTTCTGGCAGCCTGATTGGAAAAGTCCACGATGGAGGGAGTACTCCGGTAATTTTCCAGTAACTCGTATAGGACGGCACCCTGATTCTGAATCAGCTGCCCCATATACATGGAGCTAGAACCTCGAAATTCAAAGATGTTCTGGTCGTCATCCCCCACAGCAATGACCCGCATCCCCTCATTTCGTTCCATCAACGCGGTTACCAAGCCATATTCCTGCTCGTCCATGTCCTGAGCCTCATCGATGACCAGCACCGATTTGGCAACCCGGATTTCTTCGGCTTCACCCCTCCGGATTCGTTCAGATGCCTGGGAGATGATCTGTTCAGACCCCTCCAGTTTGCCCATCCGGCCCATAATGTCAAAGCAATAGGAATGAAAGGTCTTGATTTCCACAAAATAAGCGGCATTGCCGATGAGCTGAATCAGCCTCTTTTTAAATTCCGTCGCTGCAGACCGGGAAAAGGTTAGCATCAGCAGCTGTTCATGCTTGATATCCTCCATCAGCATCAGAGACGCCAGTTTATGGACCAGAATCCGGGTTTTGCCGCTTCCAGGACCGGCTGCCACAACAATGGCCTGGGAATCCCGGTCGTTGATGATATTCAGCTGGGCTGTTGACAATTCTCCGAAGAGCTGCCGGAATTTTTTAGGAGTAATGTTTTTCTTGATCTCATCCTGACGGCTTCCCGGGAAATACTTGTTCAGGAAGGAGGCGTAATTCAGCTGGAAATAGTCATCAACGAACTGGAGAGCATCCCTATAGTTGCTTACCATTCGCTTGGCGTATTCCCCTACGATGTGGATTTGCTGAATTCTCCCCGAATAGAATTCATTGAGCTTCTGATAATCCTCCTGCTTGAATTTCCTCTTGTTGTCCAGCTCCAGCCTCTCAATGGTCAAGGCGTTATACAGAACCATAAAGCCTCCCTCGATCTGGATGGCTTCGATTTTGGATAAGTATAGCAAGGCTTCCTGGATTTCATCCAGATTGGTTTCCCGGGAGAAAAAGGTAATGACCCCTTCGTATGCTTCTTTGATTTCAATCAGAGAGAAATCGATGATGATTTCCTCTGTGTTATCCTCTTCCTTTTTCCCGGTGTTTTCATAGGCTTCTAGCAGGTATTCTATGATGAATCCGGCCAGTTGGTGGCGTTTTTGAATCCTTTCTCTTAAGTCCTCTTCCCGTTCCGCGTAGAGAAGGGCTACATGGGATTTCCCCTGGCCTTTCATTTTCTTTTTAATCCAGCCCTTGTTGGACCAGAAGTTGAGAATCGTGTTGATCTTAGCTGGGGTAATGTCCTTAATCCCCGCTTTTTCCATCTCTTCATTGATCTCTTTTATGTGAATGACGGTTTCTTCCTGATCATAGTACTCCAGCAGCTTGTTTTCGATTTTCAGAAAACCATCCAACTGGCTCTTCAGCCTGTTCAGATTATTCTTCTTTTTGATTAAAGCCTTCAGGTCCTTTGTATCTGCCAATATCTGTTCTTCTTTCAGCAGGTTGACCGCCCGGATCACATCTTCTTTCGCGATAGCAAGTATATCGGACAGATAATCGATTCGGGATTCGCCTATATCCCCGCCGGTCCTTTTGCTGTATTTGCTGGAAATCAAGCTCTGAATGATTCGCCGGGCGTCGATTTTTTCTTTTTCACTGAACCGGCCAGACCCTTCTATTTTTTCAATGGCCTCCATATGGCTCTTCACCAGGATGCTGTCGGCATAGACCCGGGGCATGTTCTGGCCCCGCTTCAGGTAGCCGGATTCCTCCAGGGCTGAAACAGCCGTTCGTACTCTGGTCTCGATCTCCTTGACGCTGTCGTCCCAGCCGGCTTTTCGGGCAATCTCCAGGGCAGATTGGGACACGGTGGAACGGAAGCGGGTAAGGTCCTTAATGGCCTTCCACACCTGCTGAATCTCCTGCAGGCTCAGCTTGGTCTGATTGAGGAGGAGGAAGTGCTTGTTCAGATCATCCTCGTTATAAAGGATGTAGCAGTCTGCGGTGATGGCTTCGTCCCGTCCCGCTCGGCCTGCTTCCTGGATATAGTTTTCCAGGGAATCGGAAATATCGTAGTGGATGACCATTCCCACGTCCTTTTTATCCACCCCCATACCAAAAGCGGAGGTGGCCACCATCACCTGGATTTCTCCATTGAGAAATCGTTCCTGATTGCTGGTCCGTTCCTGCCGCTCCATTTTTCCATGGTAAGCCAGGGTCTGGAAGCCGTCCCTGGTTAGTCGACCAGCGATTTCCTCCGTTCTTCTCGTTCGGGATACGTAAACGATGGTGGGGCAGCCCTTTTCTTCAATTAGGGCCCGCATGGCCGTATATTTCTGCTGGTCATCTTCCCGGAGCATGACGTTGTAGTGGAGGTTGGTTCTCGACGCTTTTGAAGCAAACAGTTCCAGCTCTATTGAAAGCTTAGATCTGAAATATTCCCGGATGTCCTCGATAACCTTCTGCTTTGCCGTAGCCGTGAAGCAGGAAACGGGAATCCCCTCCGGCAGATTTTTCATTTCCTGAAGACTTTTAATGAAATCACCGATGTATAGATAATCCACGCGGAAATCCTGACCCCAGGAGGAAAAGCAGTGGGCTTCATCGATGACGAACCGGACCACATTGCGCCCCAGCAGGAGCCGCTCGATGCTTCTGGAACGGAGGGATTCGGGAGAGATGTACAGGATAGAAGCCGAACCATTTTCCACCCGTTCAAAAGCATCGGCCCTCTCAATGGGATCCAGAAGACCATTGATGGTCACCGCTTCAGAGATTCCTGCCTTTTCCAGGTTGTCCACCTGATCCTTCATCAGAGACTGGAGGGGTGAAATTACCACGGTGAGGCCCTTGGCATTGACTCCGCTCATCAAAGCGGGGACCTGGAAAGCAATAGACTTGCCTCCACCGGTCTGGAACACCGCCAGCAAGGATTTATTATCCACGGCTGCCTGTACTGCCCTTTCCTGAATCGGTTCACCCCCAAAGGTTCGATAAGCATCGAACCCAAAAAAATCCCGTAATCCTTTACGGATATCCAGGGATTGATGGCAATAGGAACAACCGGTCAAACAGGGTTTGTTGCGCAGAAGGAACAGGATATTTTCAACGGCAGGGAAATTCACCAGTACCCAGGGCGGGGTGATGGAATACCGGTCATCGGCAGAAATCAAGGCCAGGGCATAGGCCAATTCGACTGGGTGGTTGGAAACAAAGGGAGACAGATCAATATTATTGCAGATCCGGCCATAGAAATGTTCCCGAATCATGGATTCGACCGATCCATCATGATGCTGATAGTCAATAAACTGGAAAAATCCGCGGAATTCCATCCGGTCCTTCAGCAGCAGATAGAAGATGGCCTTCATGGCTTCATCCAGCTTCTTAAAAACATTCCATTCATCAAAGAACAGATCCTTGGCTTTCATCGAATCATTCAGCGGATTGTTGAAGGATGCGGTCAGCAACTTGTCGTCTTTGAGCAGGGCATGATAGGGCTTTCGAGGGAATAGCAGCGGGGAGAGATAGAGAGTGTCAATTGGCGCATAGTCAAATGTCTGACCGGAAGCCAGGGATTTTCTAATGTATTTCAGATCATGGTCCAGGATGTTATGACCGCAGACAAACTCAGCGGATGCGAGAAAGCGAAGAAAATCATCCCGGGAAGCCGAATGGAAACTGGGCCCGTTGGCATAGAGGCCACCGAAATCAAAGATCCGGCCCGTAGCGGGATCCACTTCCGTGTCTATGAAGGCGATTGACTTTGCGGTGGTTTCGTTCAATGACTTCACGCTCCTTGGGAATTAAACCAATAATCATTGATGAAAAAAGAAATTTATTCACAAATTCACTGACTTGCCCACAGCAAGATAGACCTTGATTGTTTTGCCGACTTTTATCTGATCAACTGTGCTACGCCTTATCTCGTTTAAAATTGTGTTTATCGGGCGTTCCAGGGTTTTGGAGATAGCATAAGCCGCCTTGCCGTCCTTCAGCCTCATCGCAATTTTTACCCGTTCAGTCAAAGTCAGGGTTTTATTCTTTAGCGTATTCGGTGTAAACTGAATATAGTCCATGGTGATCACATTTCTGCATAAAATTTGTTTGTGGCAAAACTATTTTACAACAGAAAAGGTCACTATGGATTTTTTATTTGCTCAATTTGCTTTTACAAGGAGTCATTTGTTTTCAATATAGAATGCAATTAAATTCCAAACACCCCTTATATTATTTCTTTAAAATCATCATACTACCTTTCCATCATCTCTTTACTTAACCTTCTAGCAGAACCAATCTGATACTCAAACATCTTGTCCCATAAATCAAGACAAATATTCGATATTTCTTTCAAATGCTCTTGATCATTGCCACAAGTTTCATCATAAAGCCCTATCACAAGCTTTGTTAGTGAATCATCAATCCCATATTCTCTATTCTTCCGCTCAGATATCGTCTCTATAAGGTGATGACTCATAGAAATAATTATTTCACTATTATCAATAAGAGACCTCGCCTCTTCTTCAAGATAATGAATGAAAGCATGCAAGATTCTATGACTCATTTTGGAACTCATAATATCAATCAGAAAATCTTTATCTCTTTCTAAATTAATTAATTTATCATAGAATAACCTTGATATGGGAATTTCAAAATCAATGCTACTGTTTTTGAATTTAGAAATAATATCTTTGGCTAAACTATTATACTCATCTTTATTAAAGTAAAGCATAACCATGTGTAGTACATTTTCAGCTTGTTGTTTACTCATTTTGGCTACATTGGTCATCTGATTTATAAACTCACCCTTTACTAAGTACATCTCTGCAAGTATAGATGAGCCCATTTTTATTAACTCTTCATCATCAGAATAGTAACACTTTTTTACTATTTCCAGAATTCTCTCTCGATACTTGGGATACAATAAAAACATCATATCCTTTGTTCCGTGAAATCCTGCAAATCTATAGTCCTGTTCATAAAGTTCAACTATTTTCTCCGATGCCCATTCTCTTTCAATATTATATGATGGCCAAAGCGCAAAGAAACTTGCTAACTTCACAGAAGGATTTACATCCTTAGCTAAATGATTAATAATCTCTTTGAATTGGTCAAAATAATTCTTATTTGACCACAATAAATGCCCTATTGCTTCTGCTGCGCTACCCCTAACACAGTTTATTGCATTACTAAATAACATATTATAACTTCGCATTTCTTCATCTTTGGATGAAGTTACATTTGATTTGCCACCTTCTGGATTTTTATGATTGATAGCAATTTCTTTTAAAATATCTAATACTTCTTGCGACCACTCAACATCCTTTCTTTTCTCAATCAAGCTACATAATGAACTACTTCTATATGAAACCATATCACAAGGGAACTTCATAATCATGCTTTCAATCAATTTTGTAGGAATATCATTTAATAACTTACTATGCGCAACCCCACTGAATAATGCATCAATGAATATTGCTTCAATATGGCCCATACTATTAAGGACCATATTTATCATTTTTTCAGGTTCTTCAGTAACAGCATTTTCAAAACTTCTTGAAAACTCTTCGAGTGTACTCTCTATAAAACCTCCTGGTACTTCTGTCCATTTTCTATTACCTCTACTCTCTAGTTTCCTGTTTGTAATAATACCCATCCAAGTCTTTGTGCTTATTTTTTTCCCAGATACTGGTGAACGAACCCATCCCCCATTACCTGAATAATGCTTATACATCGATGAACCTTCTACAAACTTCCGTTTAAGGACATTTATTAAATCTTTTTCTTTCTTAGTAAGCCTCTCAATTGGTAACACACTTAAAAGCTCATATTGAAAATCTCCCCAAAAACTCCAATACACGGTCTGTCCATTCTGTTCTTGATTGTATTCAATTCTCATACGATATCTTTCTACTGCTTTTGAAGAAACATAAAAAACAATTTTTGACACCAATCTATCAAATATTTCGTCACTACATACTTTTGCATGTTTTTCGACAACTAATTTTGCTAGGTTTAATTCATCAACATTTCCGCTAGTTTTATCAAAAATGTTCCTTTCAAAATCAGTACACATATAATTTAAAACAAAATCGCTAAATTCTTCTGGGAAAAAACTAAAAGCATCAAGTAACAGTTCGTTAAAGATTATATTGCCTTTTCCCATATATGATTTATAATAGTTCAAGAACGTCCTAGGATTAGATGCAATAACTGCTCTATTAGCTTTTTTCAAAATATTAATGCAAGCTCTTTCAATTGTTTCATGGTGGTATTTTGCTGACCAATCACTGAATTCATGTAACTCATCAGCCATATTCGGTACAAATGGCAGTAATAATTCAACGACTTCCACACCATTCTCAATTATTACCTCCGATGTTTCGCTTAAAAGTTCCATTTCGTTCTTATAAATACTCTTTTCTTTGTTTTTAATCTTGTTATCCAGTAGAAATGCGATGTAGCGAATTGACCTAATTTCACAATTTTGAAGCATAGATCTAAAATCGATATAAGGGTCTGCAAGCTCAGGGAACTCATTGCAAAGTCTCATTCTCAACTCAAACATTGCGTTTGTATCTTGATTAATATCATGCCAAAAGCAAGCTGAAAATTCTCTAGCTGTTTCTTCAGATTGAAATGCATATTTTTCAATCAATTCCACATCTATATCTTCATAATCAGGACGAATACTTATTAAAAAATTGATTGCAACTTTCCTTTTTTCATGGTTATTGAGCCATGCCTCAATTAATCCATAATCCCTAAGAACCCTATAATATTTTGAATTCGATTGAATGACATTATTTATAATATGTTTGTCCCAAACAGGGTCTTGACAATACTCTAAAATAAATTCTCTTTCAACAACATCAATACTTTCTATTTGATTAAGAATCTCAAAAAATACATACTTATTATAATATCGAATTGATTCTGATTTTAATAGTGCTACTCCTGCATCAATAAAATCTCTACTCTCAGTTTCAACTAAACTTTGCATAAGCATCTGTAATTGATATCTTTTTCCTGGCGTTTGCTTCTCTTTTGTTCCAAGAAGTTCAGTCATATCCATTCCCGAATAGTACTGTTCCGCCATCTTTTCTGCTAGAAAACTATCTAAAATAGATTGATGAACAAAAGAAACTTTTCCTTCTTGAACCACTAGAATTCCATTTGAATTCAAATAATCTATTGCAATTTTGTTGGAACTTAAAAGAGTTTCAGGAATGTAAAGCCTTCCCATCCGCTCCATATTTCCAACAAGTTTCTCTTTGGCAATTTGAATATCTGTTTCTTGAAACCCTATTTCAACATATTTTCGAATTAACTGATTCCACCAACTCATAACCAAATTGCTCGTCGATGAATATTCATAACGTTTATCACGATGATCAATTCGTTGCCAGATATAAAGATTGCTTGGACTCTTGAGTAAGTCTTTAATTTTTTTACTTAGGCTTTCATATCCATTTCCAATAATTTCTTGAACGCATTTAATACTCAGTTCATTTATCAATATTTTCTCCCATTTGATACAAATTGCTTCATTTTTACTATCAAATAGAGATTTAATATTATTATCATTTTCTAAATCATATGTCCTACACACAAAAACAATTGAAATATTGTGATTTCTTTCTAAATTCTGTCTTGATACCTGTCTGATTATTTCAGAACAAACTAGTAATGAATCTCTTGAGTGTGATTGAGTCCACCTCAAAGCATCAAGCTGGTCTAAGATTATTACAGCAGGTTCATCTTTTGACAAACTATGAATACAGTGAGCAATTGATGTTGGAAGCCCGAGTTCTATCCCCCATGTATTAGCATTTCCATGAGGAATTCGTTTATCCAATTTAATAGCGATATACTGGATTTTTTTCTCGTTACAATAACTTATTATATTTTCTGCACATCCACTCTTTCCTCGTCCTGCCCTACCATGGATGAGCAATGACTTTCCTAATTCTAATTCAGTTCTACATTTAGCAAATTCATCTCTTTCAAACAAGCCTCCGTCAAGTGGTAAAAACATTCCTCGATACTCTTCGTTTAGTTCATTAATTCTCAAGATAATCCTTTGGTCGAATGCAAGGTTCTTAAGTTTCAGATTATTACAATCAATGAAATCAATTATTCTAGCAGAAGTAATTTTTATTCCCCGTGTATTATCATCCACTATCCATGCAATTAACTTATCATAAACTAATTTCTCATCATTAATGAACAGGTAAGATATTTTATCCACAAGAATTTCTCTGAGATGTGCATCCGGAAAATGAACACAATGGATCCGACACAAATAATTAATGCAGCGTTCTAAATCCTTAGGGTCACTTGGATTTATCGAGAACTCTTTACAGAAATTATGAAAAAATGATATGAAATCTTTGCTTGATGTCAGAATTTGATGTTCATAAAAGTCATTTGATACTTCACTCGTATTTTTTGCTCTATCAATTAAATCTTCAAGCATAGGAAAGGGCAAAGGAGAGGCCAATGCAACCTCATAGGAGAAGTCTCGTTCCAAATGAAATTTCCAGTTTGAAAAAATATTTCTAGCATTGGCTGTTCCAAAATCCCAAAATTCTTTACTAGCATTTCTTCCTTTACACTGTATACCTTCTTTATGACCATCATGATAACCGATTAGAATATCAATTCCTTGTTCATCATCACCCAATGCTTCTAAAATAAAATAATCGATTCTTACTTCAAATCTATTTCCACTTTTATCAGCCCTTCCACCTAATTCATAAGGCATTCATACACCTCCTGCTCCCTAATAATCAAATTCCAAACTTAATGGCACTAGGTCACCTATGATATGGTTCACCTAAAGACATTCTAAATTATTTAATAAGTAAATTGTCAATAGCAATCAAGCCTTTCCCTTCTCCAAACCCGCTCACATTAAACGATTAGTGTTTTTTAAAACGGCACATCGTTTCTGGTTTTTATATTAAGACATATTTCCATAAAACAATTAATTGCTTCAGTATTTTAGGATAATATTAACAAGCAATTCACTTAATCTTTCATTTGACTTTTCGAGCATCTGCTGCCGGATCCCAAATAGAAAAATAACCTTCATTGCTTAGCGCATTAAACAACTCCATTTGTGGAATTATTCTTATCTTACTATCAATGAAAGCTATATGATTCAATTCAATATCTATTTCTTTGAGACTATTCCTATAATCTTCCCCTGCTGTAGAAAGTGCGAAACCAGGAATCGATTTTTTTGCATCCAATAAATATGAACCAAACCGATTCTCCGAAAATACATTCTTCTTGCACAGCATGATTCGTTGAGAAGCCCTAAATGACTCATTACCCAACGTCATTTCAAAAGTGTTGACCTTTTCATCGGTCAATGCAATACTATGTTCCATAAATAACCTCTTGCCTTTTTAAGAAAACTGGTTACAAGAATACCCTATTTTTAATTCGTCTACGGATTCACGTCCACTTTTTAGTTGAAAAACTTTTCATGACAATTATACCACCATTCGACAAATTATTGTTTATTTTGCTCCCAGAATTGCCACTTTTTCAACAATTGGCAAAAATGTAAAAAGCCTTGAACAAACTAGTTCAAAGCATCCAAAAATAGTTATACAATTCCCCCGATTTCCCTCCGAATCAGCTCCGCTGAAACCTCCAGGGCTTCTTTCAATTCTTCCTTGGCATATTCCATCCTGTGCTCCCCCATCCTATCTTCCCTCTGGCTTGTATTCCCACCCAAAGTCGCCGCTGTAGATCATCTGCCGGGTCATGCCCCCGTCAATGCAGATGTTTTCGCCGGTGATGAAGCCGGCCTGCTCGGAGCACAGGAAGAGAACCATATTAGCGACATCCTGGGGCTTGCCGATCCGGCCTGCTGGATGCTGGAGGATATCGGATTCCTCCCACTGTTCATCCTGGTTATCGATCCAACCGGGCGAGATGGAATTGACCCGGACTCTGCCAGATAAGGAAACAGCCATGCCGTGGGTCAGAGCGGAGATGCCTCCCTTGGCCGCCGTATAGCTTTCGGTAAAGGGCTGGCTCATCCGGTCTCGGGAGGAGGAAATGTTGACGATGGATGCTCCCGCTGCAAAATAGGGGAGAAAGATCTTGGTCAGATAAAAGGGCGCCGTGACCCCCACCTGGAGGGCTTGGTTGAATTCATCGTAGGAACAGCTGTCCAGTCCCTTCATCAGGGGCGGAGCATTGTTGATCAGAATGTCCACACGGCCATAGTCGTCGATGACTCGACGGGCGAAGGAAAGAAGGGTTTCTTCTCGGCCGATGTCTCCGGTAAAATAGCAGCCTGGCTTCTGGTCGATGGCGCAGAGAATGGCTCGCTGCTTTTCAAATTCCCGGGCGATGGCCTGACCGATGCCGCTAGCACCTCCAGTGATCACTACCACTTTATTTTCAAACATCTTCCTTTGCTCCTTTCTTATTCCCCCAGCTCCTCCCGGGACATCTGAATGGTCAGGTATTCTCCCCGGTATTCATAGCCCAGATTGAGGGCCATATGCTTGGAGGTCAGGTTGGCGGCATCCCAGCAGGGGCGGATCCCCCGGCGGACGCATTCCCGGATCAGGGCAGCAGAACAGGCCATGGCCAGTCCCTTTCCTCCATAGGATTCCCGGGTGGCTACCTGGATCTCGATTCCTCCATGGTAAACGGTCATGGTGGAAGCACCGGAAACCAGCCGGCCTTCTTTCAAAATCCCGAAGCCGAAGCCTTTATTCTGGTATTCCTCGGCGGATGGGAAAACCTCGCAGAACTCCCGGGACCAGTCCTCAGCCATGGCCTGGTGATAGAGGCCTTCATCGAAGGGCACCAGCTGATAGCCTTCCGGAATGGCGTCCATATACTGCTGGAGCAGCTGGTCGTCGAACTGGTAGTCCTTCTGGAGGATTCCGAAGCGGGGCACCTTCACCGGATGGTTTTCTTCTATGGTCATCAGAAGCCGGACCCATTCCGGATCCTCGTCGTTGAAGATCACCACCGTCCGGTCGCTTTCATTGACCTGAAAGAGATTTTGGACCAGCTCCAGGGCGTCTGCCGAAGTCGGATCTCCCCCGAAGAAGCTGTATTCGCCGCTGACGATCAGGGCAGCTTTGGGTTCAGTTTCCCGGGCCACATAGGCCTCTCCCATGATTCCCTGGAGGCAGGCGATGACCATGGAGTCTTGGATGCCTTCAAAGAGGGGGGCGATGGTATTTCGTTTTCCTATTTCTACTGGATGCAAGGGTTCCTCCCGTTCTTCTTTTATCCGATGCATTTATCGCTTATCTCTAAAACGGCATCACACACCTCTTCAAATTGGATATCTTTAGCATAATCAAAATCCCTTTGATAACTTTCCCATCGCTGCCTCATTACGCTGCTTTCCCGGATAATACTGATAATATCTTTATAATTCAGGATTATATGTTGTGTGCTTCTTTTTTCTGAAGTTGCTACGATTGCTTCTTTCAGCAAATCCATTTTAATATTTTGACTCTGAAGCTTTTGTAAAACATAGACGTCGTAAAAATCTCTTGGTCTGGTATTCTGATCTGATCTAGAAATAATCGTTTCCAATTTTTCTGCCAGAACTGTTTCAATATTGTATGCCAACACTCTAATGCTTCGATCTTCCAGCATTAATTGGTAATCATAGCTGATTTCTCTTGGAGTGATTTTATCCCCAGTAGTACTGTCCAATTTCAAAGGTACTGCCATTGGCGGAAAATTCGCGGAGAGTGCAACCCTATAACCTCCGTAGTCATCGCTTTCACGAATTTCATTTATACCTATAAAAGAAAAAGAAACGTCATCTTGAAGTTCAATCTTGCAGATTTCAAAGAACATATTCTTTAAAGTTTGTTCCGATAAGGGTATTCCTTTAATAGTTGCATCCATATCCATCGTTGCTCGGGTATCTAAGCCAACCATTGCTGCAATTAAAAATCCACCTTTCAAAATAAAGTGATCCCTATATGATGATACGGATATTCTCTCCAAAAGTCTTTCCATCATAAAATTTTGCAAAACCAACTGGGCTGATATGCTTTTCTCTTTAGCAATATTTTTTATTATAGCCTTTAACTGCATAGCATTTTTCACAGAAGCACCTCCAGATAAGAACGGAGCTTGGTTTCTACTCTTAATTCTTTTGCATATTTAGAAAGCAGGGGAATGTTTTTGTCATTCCTTCTTGCATACCGCTTAAAAGCATCGGATACGATTTGTATATCCGTATTGCTTTGTGTCCGTAAAATATCGCAAAGGGTTCGTTCCATATTATATGCCCGAACTATATTTCCAGCCGGGGTTTTAATTTCCAAAACACCCATATCGTATAGCTTTTTAATGACTCGATTGCAACGGATGTTCTCTTTCTTAACATTGGTTAGATTGTAACCATTAGGAAAGGTCATTTGGAATCGGGATGGCGTTCTGTCCGTCAAATCATGGAGGTACAAGGCAGTCTCCCCCGAAAATATCCCTTTTTTATATCGCACTTGCAGATGATACATCTCATCATCCCACACATCTGCCAATTGATAAACACCTCTGGAAGCTCTTTCCAGTACTCCAGTATCTACGAGATGCTTTAAGCTGCCTCGAGAAATCCCTGATGCAGTTACTTCGGATGTGGTTATGACCCCATTATTTTTCTTTAATATTTCAAGTATTCTTTCAGCATTGGTCATAACTCACCTTCTTTCCTCTCAAATTAAAACATTTATGCTCATAATTATAAACTTGTTGAGCATAAATGTCAAATTATTTCCCTGCCCTCTTCCCGTGATGATTCCCCGTATCATAGCACCAGAGGGCAATGTCCCGGATCAAGTCCAGGGGGATGGGCCGGTCATAGGGGAACTGGATGGCTCCCTTGCTGAAAGGGTAATCCAACAGCCGGTCCTGAAAATTCAGGATGGCCTTATCGCCTGGGTAAATCCCCAGGTGGTTTTTAAAAGCGGCAAAGTGGATGATGTTCTTATCTTTCCAATAGGTGGGCATCCGCCAGGAGATCCGTTCATCCGCTTCAGGCAGGGCAGACCGAAGGGTTTCCCGAACCTGATGGAGAATGGGCTGAATGTCTTCCCGCTGATCGGAAATGTATTGATCGATGACTTGAGACATGGCTATTTCACCTCGTTTCCCGGGTCTTTCCCGCTGGTTCACTGCTTTTCATTATTCTGGTAATGCATCCGGAACATTTTCACTACGGCCTTGTCAATCACAGAGTCAGGCAAAAATGTCATCAGCCTTGAAACCAGCCGGTCCTGTGCAACGATGTACCTGGCCTTTGGTTTTTTTCGATTGATGATATCAATGATCTGCTTTGCGGCCTCGTCAGTTGCCATACCGCTGTTGCCTCCCTCGATGAAATTATCCCGAAAGGCATACAAGCTTTCCAGATACTTTTTATCCGCAAATCCAATATCCTGATTCTTTGCCTTGTTCCAAATGGGAGTCGCTACTGCTGCCGGCTCTATCAGGATGGTCTTTACTCCGAAAGGGTTCATCTCCCTTCGCAGGGAGTCACAGAATCCTTCCAGGGCGAACTTGGTGGAGGCATAGGGAGACAGGAAAGGCATGGCGATTCGTCCTGCCAGGGACCCTATCACGACGATCCTGCCTTTCTGGCGGATGATCTCCGGAATCAAAGCCTTGATGATGGTTATCGCGCCAAAATAGTTGATCTCAAAGGAATCTCGGTAAATCTCCATGGGGATGTTTTCTATAGGCCCGCCCAGGGCAACCCCTGCGTTGGCTATGACCGTTTCCACCCGGTGGTCCCTTTGGCAAAGGTCCTTGACAAAAGCGATAAAATCCTCGATCTCACCTGGATTCTTTAAATCCATTTTTCTGGCGTAGACATTGTTATATCCGTCAAAATGGTTTTCATCCAGATAGGAGACAACCAGCGTGCAACCCTTACGCCGCAGGCTGTCGGCTATGGATCTTCCGATTCCCGAATCACATCCGGTTATCACCACAACGCCTCTTTGCGACCCATCCTTGAAGTTCTTTTCCTTCATCAAAGCATTCCCTCCTTCCCTACTGAGAAGTAGTCCAATAAGTAAATCAATCATAGTATAGCGGAATTCGGAAGTCAATCTCCCGGCAAAGCGATTTGTAATGCTCCGCCAACCCCATCCGCCATTATTTGCCTTTATTTGCTGAATTTTTATCAATATTTTGCTATTATATTGCTTTTTTAAATCGGAAGGTCTATTCTGAAGATAGAGAAGCCTTCCCGCTGAAGGACGGTGCGGGAAATAAATCACCGGAGGAATGGACATGGGGAACGATCAACTTAATTTTCTCGGCAAATATATCATTGCGAGCGTGCTCTTGATTCTAATTGGGCATGGTTCCATGGAAGATACATTAGCGGGCAGCGTGAATCCACCCCCGGTAGACTATAGCATCTCTGCCCCGGCTCAGGTTGAAGAAACTGCGGAAATTATCAAGCAAAATTTATACGAATACGGGCCCTTTGTCTTTGGGAAATAACCCGGATCTATCATGCAAAAAACCTCCAATCGGAATCGATGGAGGGTTTTTTTTGAAAAAATAAAAAAGAGTGAACTTTTTTGTCCGATTGGTCGTATATGTATATAGAAGGAGGTGGCAGAGTGATCGATTCGAAAATCGAAAAATACGGAAAACGGCTGTACGGCCTGTGCTTGTCCCTCTGCCGTAATCCTGACCATGCTCAGGACCTCTATCAGGAAACCTGGCTCCGGGTAATCCAGAAACTGGAACAATACGACAACCGGCTGGAATTCGAAGGCTGGCTCACCCGGATCTGCGTCAACCTGTACCGGGACCAGCTGCGCAAAAAGAAAAGAAGCCGAATCTTTGACGGCTTCTCCACCCGGGAAGATAAGGATGCCCTGCTGGAATCCATTCCGGCAAAGGAAAACGAAGATCACCGGAATCTTCATCAGGCCGTAGGACGGCTGCCGGACAAGCTGCGGGTTACCGTCCTTCTCTACTATTTCCGGGACTTGGACATCCAGTCCACCGCTGCTGCCCTGGGGGTTCCCCCGGGAACCGTGAAATCCCGCCTTCACAAGGCGAAAAAACTGTTAAAGGAGGTGATGCAGGATGAAATTGAATTTTGAGTTTGATAGCTTTGAGCCGCCTGTCCTACGGGAGCAGGACCTTCGGGAGATTCTGGAAAAACGACAGCTGATCAAAAGAGCCCTGATGCTGACCCTGGCTTCGGCCCTGATCCACATCTGTCTGGCCCTGCTGGCCCTGTATCTGTCCCTCCATTCCCTGCCAGCGGCCCTGGTGTGCCTGTTTTTTCTCGGCGTCTCCCTCCTGAACAGCGGCATCGCGGCAGTCCTCTTTACCCGGAAAATGATGAATGTCATTCCCTATTAATTTGATAATCGAAAGGAAGAAACACTATGTCACTATATGCCTCCTGGATGATCCTGGTCGTTATGGGCCTTTTCCTCATCCTGCCGGTGATGATCGGTGTCTATGTATACCGGGACTCGGAAAGCCGGGGGATGAATGCTCCCCTTTGGACTCTGATTGCCGTCTTAGGGCCGGCCTTTGTGGGCCTGATCATCTATCTAATCGTCCGCTCGGAAGGCGGTTCCCTGAAATGCCCCCAGTGCCAGTACCCCGTAACGGATAAATACGCCCTCTGCCCCAACTGCGGTGCCTCCCTGAAGCATCGGTGCCGAGGCTGCGGAAATCCCCTGGAACCTTCCTGGAGGCAATGCCCCAGCTGCGGACTGTCTGTACCCGATGACCAGCGAAGCCCCGTTGTTGAGCGGCCTGCCGACCGGGGCCTGGGCAAGATTCTGATTGCTGTCATCCTGATTCCCCTGCTAATCATGGGCCTTTTGGTCGGTGGTTTAGTTACCTTCCGAAGCTCCATTTCCAGCAGCGTTGGTTCGGTGGACGGGATGCGGATAGAGGATTACGCCGACATGCCGGTGGTATCGGGATGGCTGAAAGAATCCGACCAGCTTGGGGATGGCATCTATGTCCTGGAATACGAGTATCCCAGAGAAGGGGACTGGGCCAAGGTCAGCTACCTCATCTACCGAAAAGGTCTGACCAGCATGACTAATGTGTCTGTTGGTTCCTCTTCACTTGGCCTTTTCAAGGGTCCTGCCCTGGATGTTACCTATAACGATTTCGAATCCCCTTCCGAACTGGACTACCACCTGTATCAGGTGGATTATTCGGCGGACAAAGTTCCCAGGCTGGTGATCCAGGTCAACGGCCAGGAAGCCTCTTACCGGCAGACCATTTCTGCCGAACCCCTGTCTTTTTCCGAGGCCTCCATGGGGAGTCACGAAGCTTCCAATCTCTACGAAGCCAGGACCCCTTATCTGGGGAATGCCTCCGCTGTGGTAAATCTCATCGACCGGACCGGGCTGCCCCGCTTTGGCCCCTATACCATCGAGCTGCAAACGAAGGAAGAGCCCTTTGGCCTCCGGATCTTCTTTGAGGCTTCCCTGGAAACCTTTGGCCAGCAGGACCGGGCCTACGCCATCATCCTCCTGGGTCTTATCGAAAACCTCAGTTACGTAGAGATCATCGGGTCGGATGGCACCCAGAGCATTACCATCCAGGAAGCCTCCGAAGAACTGGGCTACGACGTCAAAGAATTTGGCCAGTCCCCCGGGAAACTGGCCGAATACCTGAAAAGTCTTTACTAGTTAATTGTTGTGCCGAGAAAGGATTTTTAAATGTTTATAGCCAATAGCCTGCTCTTTCTTTTCGCGCTGCTCTTTGTTCCTCTCCTTCAGATCATCATCGGAATTTACATTTACCGGGATTCAGAAAAGCGGGGAATGAATGCTCCTATCTGGACGCTGATTGCCGTTTTAGGCCCCTCCGTGGTAGTCCTGATTATTTACCTGATCATCCGCACGAGTCACCCCTATTTGGAATCTCCCTCCAAAGATAACGAAAGCCTGATGGCGATTATCCTTGTCCTGATTGTTATCCCCGTTATCATTCTGCCGTTCCTGCTCTTCACCATGACTGGCCTGGGACGATTCTTCTAGGGTCAGCCTGTCATTTTAGCCACCGACCATCAACGGATGTCCTCCCTTTTAAAATGCCGGAAGGCCAGCAGGGTTCCCCCGAGGAAAACCAGCAGAATCGCCCCGAGAGTGGCTGCCGGGGAATAGCCGGTTTCGGTCAGTTTTCCGCTGGCCAGAAAAAAGGCTCCCGTCCAGGGATATAGGGCCCCCAGGTCCTGGTTGGATAAGGCCGCTCCCCCCATAACGATCACCGAGGAAGCCATGACCGGAGCCACAAAGCCTTTGGCCTTTATTCCGATATAGGCGAAGACGGGCAGGGTCAGGAAAACCAGCAGGTTGCCGGCAAGAAACCGAATCAGCCACTCCCCGGCCACCAGAAGGGAATACCCTTCCAGGTCGAAAAAATGGTGATAGATGCTGCAAAGGACCAGTACCCCTCCCCAGGTTACCAGGGTCAGCAGCATGACCCAAATCAGGAGGATGGCGAATTTAGCCGTCAGAAGCCCTTCCCGTCTTACCGGTATGGGCAGGATGGTTTTCAGGGTCCCTTCACCGTATTCCCGGCTGAACAGATAGGCGGTGATGGTGACATAGATCATCAGATTGGTGAGGATCATCACGTAAAGCAGACTGCTGTCGTATATATCGCCTAATGTGAATATCCGATCCGGCTCCCGGAAATGGGTGTACAGGGCTTCTGCCAGCATCAGGCAGGGAGTCGAAAACACCCCGATGATGCTGAGCAGCAGAATTTTCGAGCGTTTCAGTTTCAGTCCTTCGCAGGTAATGAGATTACGCAATGCCCCCACCTCCGATCTTCCGGAGAAAATAGGGTTCCAGCGGTTCTCCTCCGCGATTCAGATGGTCTTTCAGATCCATCTCTTCCAGCAATCGCCCATGATGGAGGATGCCCACCACATCCGCCAGCTGCTCCATTTCACTGATGATATGACTGGAGATGAGAATGGTGGTTCCCCGGGTCCGGACCAACTCCTTGAGAAAAATCCGGACTTCTTTGATGCCGATGGGGTCCAGGCCGTTGGTGGGTTCATCCAGAATCAGCAATTCCGGCTGGTGAAGGATAGCCGCCGCTATGCCCAGCCGCTGCTTCATCCCCAGCGAATAATCGGAAAAGGGCTTACGGATCTGATCCTGAAGACCGACTAATTCCAGAGCCTCTTTCAGGGGCTCTTTTTTGTGGATTCCCCGAAGCTTCCCAATAAGAGTAAGGTTTTCCCAGGCGGTCAGATTTCCGTAAAATCCTGGAGTCTCAATCATGGATCCGATCCGGTGAAGGGCTCCGGGCTCCTCCCGGTGATCCTGGCCAAAGAGTTCAATGGTTCCACTGGTCGGATGGACCAGCCGGAGGATCATTTTCATCAGAGTCGTTTTTCCTGCTCCGTTCCGGCCCAGCAGGCCGTAGATTTTTCCCTCCGGCAGATGGAGGTTGATGCTTTCTGCTACCCGGACGCCGCCGTACTCCTTGGTCAAGCCCTGGGTTTCGATGATGTTTGTCATGTTCTTGATTCCTTTCCTGTTTTCTCATGATTTCTGGGAATTTTGAGGGTCCTCTTCCAAAATCCCTGGCCTCATTATCCCTAATGGGGGTGAAATGAACAAGAAACCCTTCGTCACATCACGAAAAAGCCTCCGACACGTTTCGTATCGGAGGCTGAATTTCAATCATTTCAAGGCTTACAACAGGAGTCACTTTGCCCGGCCTCCCTTAATCAAAAGGACGGCTTTGACCATGATGAACAGGAAAAGAAAGGTGGACACATAAAGCTGCCGGGTGGAAATGAAGAAGAGTACCGCCAGGGCGTTCCATCCCAGGGAGAAGGTACTGATTCCCTTCCACCATTTCTCCTCTTCCCTACGGAGGAGTATCAGTTCCAGGATTCCAACCACCACCATCAGGACCAGAAAACCATAGGTAATAGCCAGGAGGACCGGTGACGTGTCCTGAAACTGGGTCAGGGGAACTGCTGCAAAATAGTCTCCTTCCTTTTGAGAAAAGAGAGGAATAAAAAAGAATCCGGCGGCCAACAGGTCCAGGGCCCCGAACAATAAGCCCTGAATCCCTCTCAGAGTCTGCCGTTTTTCCGATTCTGCCGCTTCCATCAGTTCCTCACCGGATAGCAGCTCATCGATGGAAACAGAAAAAACCTCCGCCAGATTTCGGAGAGAATCGATGTTGGGATACCCCTTCCCGCTCTCCCACTTGGACACAGCGGTACGGCTGACAAAGAGCTTTTCTGCCAATTGCTCCTGAGTCATTTCCTGCTGTTTTCGCAATAACTGAAGTTTTTCGTTGAATTCCAAAGGTTCCTCTCCTTAATTTCCTTTTCTTTCCTGATAAAGGGCATACCCGCCTTTTCCGTTTCGCTTCACCTGATAGAGGGCTTCATCAGCCCGGGCCATCAGGGCTTCCACGCTTTTTCCGTTTTGAGGGAAGAAGGCCACCCCCATACTGCAGCCCACCTTCAGGCTGAGCTGACGGCTTCCTACCAGATCCTCCAGCCGATAGCGGTCGGAAATTTTTTCGTGGATCCGACCAATGATGCAGTCTCCATGAGCTTGATTCCCGATGTCATGCAAATAAATCAAAAACTCGTCACCTCCGGTCCGGACGATCAGGTCTTTCTCCCGGAGCTCTTTTTTGATTCGGGTAGCTAAATATTTCAGCACGCTGTCCCCGGCCCAATGGCCATATCCGTCGTTGATGTTTTTAAAATCATCCACGTCAAGCACGGCTAAGCATCCTACCAACCCCGAATCTTCCCCCTCATGAAGCCGTTCCTTCAAAATCGCCTCCAGCCCGTTTCGGTTATAGGCCCGGGTCAAGGGATCCTGAAGCGCTTTTTCTTTCAGGTATTCTTCCGTCTTCTTTTCTTCTGTAATGTCTTCCACCACGATGCTGGCCCCGATGATTTCTTCCCCTTCCTGATTGGGAGTAAAATGGACCCGCACATAGCTTTCCCTTCCCCATATGCTCCGGTAAATCATTTCAAAGGAACTCTTCCGGTTCTTTTCCATGGATTCCTGCAGCCGACGGGAAAATCCGTTCTCCTTCAGAGGCGAGAATTCCAGGAGGTTGATGGCTTTTGTCGCTTCATAGGAAGGGGAATCCATGATTTCTAAAAGCTTGCTGTTCACATACAGTATCTCACCTTTGATGTTGCAGGCCATGAATCCGATGGGTGCATATTCCGCCAGAGTATAGAACATCCGCTGGTTAGCCCGGAAGGCAGCATCGATACCCCTTTGTTCCGGACTGCTTTTATCAAGAAAAACCGTTGTAAAATGGTCCTTTCCAGAAGGATAAGCCTTGACAGAGAAATACTTTCCGAAGTCCTCGGAATAATCCTCGAATTCTGCTTCCAGCTCCTCTTTTACCACTTTTTCATAGATGCAGAGCCATTTTTCAATGTTCTTCGGATTCTTCAACACATCCCGGACTAATCTCCGGCCTATTATTTCGTCCCGTTTTAATCCAGTCGCATGCAAAAAAGCGTCATTGACATCCAAAAAAATATAATCGATCATACGCCCTTCATCGTCAAACACCGCCTGGTGATAAGCAAAGGAACAAGGTACATTTTGTACGGCTTGGTAATATATGCTGTTATCCATTTACTTTCTAAACTCTCTCTTTCTCCAGCAAATCCAACAAAGATTCCCGATTTAATACCTCGGAATCGAAATATCTTTAAACCACTACCTGGTTCCGGCCTCCGTTCTTGGCCCGGTATAGATTGGTGTCGGCTATTTTAAATAACTCCTCGTTGCTGATCTCTGGACTAGCAGTAGCGCCTCCAATGGAGACGGTGACTCCTGCCTCCAGTTCGCCATTTCGATAGCGGCTGGTTTCCACCAACATCCGGAGTTTTTCCAGGACCGGATAGAGGTGCTCTTCATCTAAATTAGGAAGGATTAGCAGAAATTCTTCTCCGCCCCAGCGCACGGCCGTATCCGTCGAACGGATGGATCCAGCCAAGGTTTTGGCTGTCATTTTCAGAATCTCATCCCCAATGTCGTGGCCATGGGTGTCGTTGACCCGTTTAAAGTTGTCGATATCAACGATTGCCAAGGAGTAGGGAACCTCCCCCTCTTCCTGCTCCAGCCTGACTTTTTTCAGTTGCAGTTCCCCATATCGGCGGTTCGGGATCTCACAAAGGGCATCCGTAAAAGCGATGGTTTTCAGTTCATCGTTGGTCCACTCACTGCTGAAGGTCCGGCTTCCCGGAACGAACAGCTCGATTGCCCCGATGAAACCCTTCTCTTCATCGTACAGGGGCATAGTTTTTACCTGTACTCCCACCCGGTGGCCCTTCTTGTGGTGCAGATAAACAAGGGCACTCCGCTCCTGCTGATCCAGGAGAGTGGCCTGCAGAGGGCATCCGTCCATACAGAGCCGGTTTCCTTCTGCATCTACATGATTGAGGAGATTATCATAGCAAAATGTCCCCACTACTTCTTCCGCTGGAAATCCGGTGATTAATTCCGCACCCTTGTTCCAGAAGGTAATTTTTCGGTCCTCGTCCACAAAATAGATCCCCTCATTCAAAGAGTCCAACATATTTCGGTATAGTTTCAGATTCATCCCTTTTCTCCTTGGTGATTCCTGCCAGATATTGTTTATTGTAGTGTAACACCAAATTTGCCAATTCACAATATTCAACCGCCCCTAGGCTTGAATCTTTGAAAAAGCCATGGCAAATGTGTTATAATGGTGCATTAGAAAACCCATCATTCACTCAGGGTTCTCCGACCCAAAAGCAAATATATTCACCCCCTAATGAAGGAGGAAATCATGGAAGAGGAAAAGAACATAAAAAAATCTTATCAAAGCCTGCTGATCACCGTGGCGTCGATTCTGCTGGTTTCCTTCGTCATCATCATGGTCAATCAGGTAGTCCAGCTGGTCCAGATAGCCTCGGCTGCCAATCCCACTCTGGGAAACGTGGTGTTGATCTTCTTTGTCCTTTTAGCCCTCTTCGGTTTGATATCGATAGCGATGTTGTTCATCCGACTGGAAAAGCCCCTGGTGATCCCCGAAGAATCAGACACTGAAGCCTACAGCAAATACCTGATCAAACTCAAAGCCCGGTTGATGAAAAATGATTACCTAAAAAAAAACGGATTCGACTGGAATACGGGGGAATCGGACATGGCCCTCATGGAACGGGCCTTAAATCTCCTAGACGAAGAGAGCAGCCGCCGAATAAGGAAGGAAGCCTCCGCTGTCTTTATCACCACCTCTGTATCCCAAAACGGCTCCCTGGACAGCATCTTCGTCTTTGTGACCGCCATCCGGGTGGTCTGGCGAATCGCTATGCTGTACAATCAGCGGCCGGTCTTAAGCGATATGACCAAGCTCTACGCAAACGTTTTTGGTACCGTACTTCTGGCCCGCCAGATCGACGATCTGGACCTGGTGGCCGAACAGTTGGAGCCGGTGCTTTCCTCCCTGTTCGGCGGCGCCGTGGGAACCCTGGTGCCCGGGGCCAGCTACGTGGTCTCCTTTGTGGTGGACTCCATATTGGAGGGCAGCATCAACACCCTGCTGATCCTACGGGTCGGCCTGGTCACCCAGATATATTGCCGAGCCGTGACCTGTATGGAGAAACGGACCGTGGGCAAAAGCGCCACCGTCCAGGCCTGCGGGATGCTGGGCCTGATCATTTCCGAAAACTCCAAACGGATTGCGGATGCACTTTTCAAAGCCATCCGCAATGCCACCACCGACTCCTTCCATAAGAGCAAACGGAAATTCACCGGCGCCTTTGAGCGGATGTTCAGCGGCGACGGGAAGGAAGTGACGGATTGAAAGGAAGGGAAGGAATGCGCCCATATCAATATTTTTGAAGTATTTTTGAAATTGTAAATCCACAGAAAAGCCCCGGGGTTTAAAGAACCCTGGGGCTACCATCATTGTCTCCTATTTCGCTATCGTCTTGCCCAGCTCCACAGCGGCCTTCTTGGCTGCATCATCCGGGTTCCACAACTGGCGCATGCCTTCGCCGATGATTTCAAAGCCGGCATCGGCCAGCATTTCGTTGATGATCTTAACCGATTCACCGCTCCAGCCGTAACAGCCGAAGGCAGCGGCCTTTTTCTTTTTGAACTTCAGGGACTTCAAGTAGTGGAGGAATCCGGCTACCGAGTGAAGGAGTCCATTGCCAACCGTCGGAGAGCCCACAGCGATGGCCTTGGAGCGGAACACTTCCGTGGCCACATCGTTAAAGTCGCTCTTGGACAGGTTGAAGATTTTTACGGTTACTGACGGGTCCTGCAGCTGGATGCCCAGGGCAATCCGCTCAGCCAGTTCCCGGGTGCCGTTCCACATGGTATCGTAGATGACGGTAATCTGGTTTTCCTGATAATCCGCTGACCACTGGACATACTTCTCCACGATCTGCAAGGGATTTTCCCGCCAGATGACTCCGTGGCTGGTGGCAATCATGTCGATCTGCAGATTCAGGGAAAGGACTTCCTGAAGTTTTTTCTGCAGGATGGGATTAAAGGGGTTGAGGATGTTGGCGAAATATTTGATGGATTCCGTCATCAGCTCACCCTGGTCCACCAGGTCATTGTACAGCATTTCCGTGGCATAGTGCTGGCCGAAGGCATCGTTGCTGAAGAGGATGTTGTCCCCGGTCATATAAGCAGCCATGCTGTCGGGCCAGTGAAGCATCCGCATCTCCACAAAGATCAGCTCCTTGCCGTTGCCCAGATCCAGTTTATCCCCGGTTTTTACCACTTTAAAGTTCCAGTCCTGATGGTACTGACCCTTCAGGGATTTCACTGCATTCTCGGTGCAGTAGATCGGCGTATCGGGGATGTGCTTCATCAGTTCCGGCAGTGCGCCGCTGTGATCCACCTCACCGTGATTGGCAATGATATAATCTATTTTTTTCAGATCGACTTCCTTGGCCAGATTCTCCACGAATTCTTTGGCAAAAGGGAGCCAGACCGTGTCAACCAAGACCGTTTTTTCCTCCTGGATCAGATAGGAATTGTAGGTGGAGCCTTTGTGGGTGGAATACTCATCTCCATGGAATTTTTTCAGCTCCCAGTCCACTTTGCCTACCCAATATACATTATTTTTTACTTGCTTCTTCAATTGTCTGTACCCCTTTCAGATGTTTTTTTATTTGCATTTGGAAATTGCTCTTATAGTCCCGGGTGTGTCGGGCATCATCATTTAGTTAGTTACCCTTAACTAACTCGACGTAAACACACTTTGTCCAACTTCCACTATTTATGCCTGAAGTCCTGCTCTTCCAGCCATTCCTTGAGCACTACAGCATGGTTCACTTCCTGGTCCTTCGCCCCATAAAGCAATGTCACCGGTCCGTCATGGAGCTTTTCAAAGACCTGGCGATGGAACGTCTCCGATTCCGGATTGCTTTCCAGTTCAAATAAGTACTTCTGGCGAAATTCGGAAAACCCTGAAGGGTCATGGTGAAATTCTTTACGAATTTCCGAACTGGGTGTGATGGATTTAGCCCATTGATCCAAGGCCGCTTGCTCCTTTTTTATCCCTCGAGGCCATAATCGGTCCACCAGGATTCGATATCCGTCCCCATCCTCCACTGGATCATAAATCCGTTTGATTCGAATCAAATGCATCCTGACACCTCCCGCTCTTCTACCATTTTAAGAAAAACCCCTTGTTCCTTTTCATTCTCTGCGTTACCATTAGAGGGAAAGGTTGGTTGAATATGAACGCTACAGCAAAATCGAGTAAAAAACGGCGGGCTGCGCTTGCTGCCTTTGCGGCCCTGCTCCTGTCCGCTGTCCTCATCGGATGGATTTATCTTGGCAACACCACAATCGGCATTACCCATTATCTGGTCTCGTCTCCGGATCTTCCCGCTGACTTTGACCATTTTATCATAGCCCAGGTTTCCGATCTTCACAACGACAATTTTGGCGAAAATCAAAAAAATCTTATCACCACTATCGAGGAAGCCTCCCCGGACATGATCGTGGTCACCGGAGACCTGATCGATTCCCGAAAACCCGATGTAGAAACCGCCATGGATTTCATCCGGCAAGCCACGGAAATGGCACCGGTCTATTACGCCACCGGCAATCACGAATCCCGGATTCCCGAAGAATACGGGCAACTGGAATCCCAAATGATCGAGGCCGGAGTTCATGTTCTTCGAAATCAGAGAGTCATTTTCGAAGCCAATCCGTCCAGCAGATCCAATAAATCCAAGGAATCCGAGGAGCAGCTGCTCCAGATCATCGGTCTGGAAGACCCGGATTTCAATTGGTACTTGGCGGGTGAGGATGCAGGCTCTGTTATCCAAGAGAGCCTGTCCGGCTTGATGGAGGAAAACTTCTACACCATCCTTCTTTCCCATCGGCCGGAACTATTTCAAGCCTATTCCGCAGCCGGCCCGGACCTGGTCTTTACCGGCCATGCCCACGGTGGTCAGTTCCGGATACCTTTTATCGGCGGAGTCGCCGCTCCGGACCAGGGATTCTTCCCGGAATATTCCGAAGGGATCCATCAGCAGGATTCCACAACCCTGGTGGTCAGCCGGGGACTGGGCAACAGCATATTCCCCTTCCGGGTCAACAATCCGCCAGAGCTGGTGGTCGTCACTCTGAAAAAAGAATAAACCAACCATTGATTCCTAGGTCAACTTCTTGCCGCATTTGCTGCAAAATTGATGGTCCTCTTCTGCTTTTGTTCCACAATAGGGGCAAAAGTGGTATCCTTCCCTTTCTCCTATTTCCGTAGCGGGTGGAATGGGATATTCTTTTTCCTTTCCTCTCACCAGATCCTCCAGCGGATCCCTCTCTTCCGATTCATCGGTTATGTCAAAGGTGGAAAACCGGTTCTTCCCGGTTGCATTTGTATAATGGTAAACCCCCTGGACAATTCCCATGACAATGAAAAATACTCCAAATACGGGGAACATGATCGGGGCCCCCATGGAGGCTGCTGTAATCGTCCAGAAAATACCGAAAACAACGGCTATGATCGATCCCATAGCACCCATTGCGGAAGGGCCACGGCCTGGTTTAATGCTTTTCATCTTGTTTTCTCCTCCCCATTTAGGACGGCTGCGTCCTGGTGAATGCTTTTCCCAGCAGCATGCCCACCAGGGATATAAATGCATACCCCGGAACATAGATCATGGCTGAACTATTGTAATATATAAATATCCCTGGCAGAAAAACCGCTCCAATCAATATTGGAAACAGGAGATTTAACCCATTTTTTAAGCCGTATATACTGGAAGTGATAAGCGTAATCAGAGGCAGCAGAATCAGAAGGATCAGCATAAAGGTTCCCGTATCCTTACCGAATAAGGGCAGCAGATAGTACGAAATTCCGCAGATCAACAGGTAGGGGATCATTTTCTTTGACAATGTCATAGTTGGTCTCCTTTTTTATTGGTACGATAACAATTTGGACTGACTTTTAAGCTCCATTACTAGGAGCAAGCAAAAGGCAATTTCTACAAAAATCATGGTCAGTGCCAATACCTGGGGCGGTTGGAAAAGGCCAATCAACAAAGCCCCAACCGGTATTAAAACGGAAAAAGCATAGTAAGTCTTTGACTGATAAAGCCATCCATAGGGCAATAAATGCGCACCGAAGATGATGGCGATCACCATGACCAGTTTGTCCGGGACTGTCGGGTAAATCCACATGGCAATCAGCAGATACAGTATTTGATTGAAAGAAAACAACAATCCAAGCGCTGTAAGAGGATTATCCTTGTTCTGAAAATCCACACGAATCCACTTTGAAATGAAAAAAGCCAACGGGACCAGTAGCGTGGTTGCGCAAAATGTCCAGAGGTTTTTGCTCAGAATGTGTAAGGAAGTAGAATGGATTCCAAACACAATAGCCCAAATGATCACTGAAGCCAGGATAAAATGCAGCCCCTTCTTCTGTTTTCGACTGCTGTCTTGCCTCATCTCATCAATCTGCATGATCAACCTCCCCTTGATTCTTCTTTATTTTTTCAAGCGAATATCCATAGCTGCTTCGAATCCAGCCCATCAGCTCCTCATCCACTTCTTCCGGCCTTGAGACGATTACGTGGTGGGTCCATCGGCCAGGTCGAACCTCTACAGATTCGGCGATTCTTGATGACTCCAATGGAACCGGCAGTCCAAAGCTTACAATGATGTAATGTTCCGGTCGATTTTTTATCCGGCGGATGGGAAGCCAGACCGCTGCAAAGCTGCGGGGATTTTTAAAGGTAATTTGAGTCTTCTGCACCCTGATTTCCAGCAGATTCCATTCTGCAACCAGTCGTTCTTCCAAAAGCTTGTACAAGAAAAAATCTTCCCGCTCATTGCCGAAGAATGCTTGAATATCATTGTTCATGGTTCACCCCTTTTTTCGCAGTTTCAGGATGACACCCCGTTCGTCAGCCGCTTGCAGAAACTTTTCTGCAAGAACGGCGGCCTTTTCTTTCAGGGCTCCTTCTTGGAAATCCGGCGAGGCTGCTTCTTCCTTCAAAATCCTCTCCAGATCCTCCAAAGGAAGCAAATTGACAGCAATCCCATAAAAAGTTTTTCGTTTGCCGTCGTTGTATTGGGCCAGGAGCTGTTGCAGGATTTCCACTTTCCGTTCCTGTTCCCTGGTGTAGGCTTCCATACCGATTTCCCCGGCCCTTTTCATATCCTCCAGTTGGCGCTGATGGGTGATAAAGGAATCAAGGTCCGGATTCCTTTGGTAGCAGTCGCAAGGGTAGTTGGGACAGAGAAAGCAGTATTCCACTCGATCATGCTTCAGACTGCACCGGGCGATAGCGCAGGACTGGTTCCCTTCTCCTCCCCCGCACCCGGGGCAATGGCCTCCCAGGTTCATGGGGCATAAGCCACAGTTTAGGCCACAGAGAGAAAAGAGCAGATTTTTTCGGTTAAAATCTTTCATGAATTTCTCCCCCTTGCGCTCAAGTATTTCCCTTGATTATATTTTAATGAAATATTTATTCTATTATAGCAAAAAAAAATTTATTTTGGGGCTTAAGGCTAACTTTGTTTGAAATACAGCTAATCCACTTCCGGCTTCAGGCCCTTTTCCATAAAGTCCAGATAATTGCAGATGTACGCTAATATCTGATCCCGATGATCCAGTTGCATAGGCACACCGCTATGGTGAAGAAAATCATTGAAATGGGACATCATATAGGAAAAGATATCCCGGACAAAGGCCAAAGGCAGATCACCGCTTATCCTTCCCATGGCTATCTCTTCATCTATCAGGCGGAGCAGAAATTCTTTAGCGGAATATCCAATCACGTCTTCCGTCTTTTTCTTCACGTTTAAATTGGGTTCGTTGGCAGCCTTAGCAGCAAAGGCTGCCATTTTGGGATTTTCAAGCCCAAAATAAAGGGAATGCTCCATCTGCGCTTTCAGAAGATTCCAGATAGAGGGAGCCTTTTGTGCTGGTATTTCAGGACGGCTGACGCTCAAATATCGGATTTTTTCTTCCGCCACCCAGCGAATCAATTCCAGATACAATTCTTCCTTGCTTCGAAAATAGTGATAGAAGGTGCCTTTACTTGTTCCCGCCCCCTCAATAATCCGATTGACGGAGGCCTGATCAAAGTCATATTGGGAGAATTCATCCATGGCTGCATCCAAAATTGCTTGTTTTTTCATCGGATTCCCTCCCCATCCTTCATGTCTTCCATATTATTCAATCCTTCCAAAATATACTCTCGCAGCATGCCAAACCGAATAGAGCCGGTTGCGTGTCCATAAGGCACAGTCCGAATTTCTGCCGATGGGTAACTGTTTTTCTGAACCTCAAGCCTAACGATTTGATCCTGCTCTCCAAGCATGGGAAACAATTTATGCTGATCCTTCCTCTTCATATCTTTCTCAAAATCCAATATACCTTCCAACGCGTTCGGATGGTCCTTTGCATAAGGAGCGGTAATACGGGAATAGGCAGAATACAGAAAAGCGTCGGACATCTTCCCACCTGCAAAGATGGGACGATATTCATCAGCGGTATTTCGATAGGCAAAATGTAAGTTTGTAACAAAACCACCCAGGCTTAAACCCGTTACCAGAGTTTTAGGGCATCCACGCTTGCGAAGCTGCTCGATCAGCCCATCAATGATCATCACTGAGGTTGCCAGCATACTTGTGTAATTGGCAATATCCCGGATGCTTTCCAGAAATTCTTTATTGCTCTGATTATACGGGGCCTGAATGGCAATCAGATTCCCCTGTATTTCCTTTTTCCGGGAAGCTATAATCCTCTTAAAACTGAAATCATAGGACCCCTCTGCTGCTCCATGATGGTAGATAATCGCCGGATGATTGTCGGAAAGCCATTGCTCTACGAAATAAGCTCCCTCCAACTTCTTTTCTTCCCAGTTTATCCGGAAGGGGTAATAGCCTTCTCCCGTTATTTCTGGCAGTTGCATATCCAGGGATTCCATAATTTCTGATACTCTGGGGCTGTCTATGTTGTCAGAGAAGTACCGATATTTTTTTGTTGTCAGTGCTCCAATGGCAATACCTGCCCGATCGACCCATTTTTGCATCCTTTTATCCTCCAAAAAAACCAATAGACCACATGGTCTATACCATGTGGTCTATTATGTCACTTCTCAACAAATCTGTCAATTTTTTTCTGTCTGGGTTTCCTCAATGAAGCAGGACCCGTTCCGCCGTTTGGATAATTTCCGGGTCGAACTGGGTTCCAGAGCACCGCTTCAATTCCTCCATGGCTTGTTCATGGGTTGAAATATCCCGATAGGTCCGGTCTCCAGTCATCGCCTCATAAGCCTCCGCTACAGCAATGATTCGGGAGGCAAGGGGGATTTCCTGTCCGGAAAGTCCCCTAGGGTATCCTGTGCCGTCCCATCTTTCATGGTGGGAGAGCACGTGCTCCGCTAGTCTGGTGTAGACATCCGCTGATTTTAAAATATGATAACTTACTTCCGGGTGCTTTTTAATTTCATCAAATTCTTCCATAGTAAGACTGCTGGGCTTTTCCAGAATCGACTTGCTGACGGTTACCTTGCCGATATCATGCATCAATCCCGCCAGTTCAAGTTCCTTCAGATACTCCTTATCCAACTCCATTGCTTCCCCAATCTTCCGACTAATCGCACCTACTCTCTCGGAATGGATCCTTTCTTGGGAATTCGTCTCAAGAAGGCTCTGCATGATTACTTTAATCGTTTGATTTCTCATACTCTGGCTTTCAGTGATTTTTTTTCGATACATGAAATCCTCAGCCTTTGCGAAGACTTCTTTAATATCCTGATCCGGTTTCTCTTTTGTATCCCAGCCGATGGAAACGGAAACGATGATATTATCAAGCTTTTGCCGGTCTATCGAATCGTAGATTCGCTTCATGATCAACTCGGCTTCCCAGTGGCTGGTCTTCGGCAGCAGAACAACAAATTCATCTCCACCAACTCTGGATATGATGTCGTCCGTACGGCATTCCGTTTTTAAAACCTGAGCCACCCTCTGCAACAGCTGGTCCCCCGCTTCATGTCCGAAGGCATCATTGGTAAGCTTCAGTCCGTTCACATCAATCATAGCGATGGCGAATGGCAGATTCCTGTCCGTATCCAGTCGCTTCAATTCTGCCTCAAAGAAATGTCGGTTATAAAGTCCGGTCAACTGATCGTGATAACTTAAAAACTCAATTTTTTCCTGTTTTTCCTTTTTCTCGGTACAATCTCGAAATACGACGACAACCCCCTTGCATCGAGACTTTTCATCTCGAATCGGTGCCGCACTGTCCTCAATCGGAATCTCATCTCCGCTCTTTTGGATCAGGAGGGTATGATTTTCCAATTCAATAATTTTATCTTCCTTCAGGGCCTTTTCTACTGGGTTTTCAGCATGCCTCCTGGTGAACTCATTGATGATGTTAAAGACTTCTCCAAAGGGTTTTCCCTTCGCCTCCGCAGCGGACCACCCCGTAAGGTTTTCGGCCACCCCATTCATGATGTTCACGTTTCCGTTAACATCCGTGGATACGACCCCATCCCCGATAGAATGAAGAGTCGTTTTGAACAGGGAGCGTTCTTCCCTCAGCAAGGCTTCCAGTTCTTTGATTCCGGTGATATTGATATGGCATCCTACCATGCGAAGAGGCCTTGACCCATCCCACTCAACGACCCGTCCAGAACAAATGACCCAAACGGTTCTTCCATTTTTGTGATGATACCGGACTTCGTTATAAAAGGGGACAGCGCCCCTGCTTGCTACATGACTATCAAATTGTTCTAAGACAGAAGGCAGATCTTCCTGAAAAATCAATCTCTGCCAGGATTCCGGAGAGTTCTCCAGCTCATTGTCAGCATATCCGAACATACTTTTAAAGGAAGGGCTTAAGTACTCCTGGTTCGTCACCAGATTCCAATCCCAATAACCGGACAAGGCATCCTCCAGAATGCTTTCCAGCATTTTCCGTTCCTTTTCAATCTTTTCCTGTGCTTCTTTTTCAAAGGTGATATCCGTAAAAACAGTAACAAACTGATTCGGTGCCGGGCAGTACACATTTACGGTGAAGTATTTATTTAATTCCGCGGAAAAATTGGAAAAAGTCAACGTTTGACCCTGTAGTGCAACCCTTCCATAGGTTTCAATCCAGCTTTTTTCCGTCTGAGGCAGAATCTCCAAAACAGTTCGCCCCAGAATCGATTCCACCTTCAACCCCGTGATTTTTTCAAAGGCCAGATTGGCATCAAGGAAACGATAGTTTACCGGAGATCCTTGAGCGTCCAGGATGATTTCATGCAGAGCAAACCCTTCATGCATATTATCGAAGAGGTTCTTAAGCTTGTTCTTCGTGTCCCTCTCATTCTTTTTAATCTTATTGATGCTGAAAATTGCTATCAGCAGGATGATAATCATAAGTCCGAGGGAATAAATCAGGAATGGTTCATTCATACGCAGTTCCCCCTTATGGCTTCCACTATCCGCTTCAGTCCCTCTTCCAGCAGGGATCTGGGGCAGGCCAGGTTGAGCCGGATGAACCGGTCCGAATTTTGAACGAACATGTTGCCTCCTTCCAGCAGCACTCCGGCCTTGTTGGCAAAGTATAGGGGAAGATCTTCTGCCGGGTCAAAATAGGCGCTGACGTCCACCCAAGCCAGATAGGTGGCCTCGGAAATCTCAAATCGGGCCTTGGGCAGATGCTCCGCCAGATACTCTTTGGTAAAGGCAAAGTTTTCATCCAGGTAAACCTGCAGTTCTTCCAGCCAGGACTCACCCTTTTCATAAGCGGCCTGGGCAGCGGCGATGCTTAAAGGATTGTCAAAGCCATAATGGCGATGTTTCCATACCTTTCGCAGTCCCTCGTCCGGGATAATGATATTGGAAAACATCAGTCCCGCCAAGTTGAAGGTTTTGCTGGGGGCCATGCAGGTTATGATCCGGTCGTATTCCGGGAACAGCTTAGCCAAAGGGATGTGCTTCTGACCATTTCTGAGAAGATCGCAGTGGATTTCGTCGGAGATTACCCAAGTGTTATTCCGAATGCAGATTTCCCCCAGTCTCCGGAGTTCCTCCTCGGTCCAAACTCTTCCCGTGGGATTATGAGGGTTACAGAGAATTAGGAGCGTGGTCTTTTCATCGGCTGCCTTTTGTTCCAGATCTTCGAAGTCGATCCGGTATCTCCCTCCTTCGTTGATCAGGTCGGAAGCCACCCATTCCCGGTGGTTATGATCCGCCGCATACTTGAAATACGCATAAGAGGGGGTCAGAAAAAGCACCTTTTCATCCGGCTTGGTGATATACTCCACTAACTCGTATAAGGCCGGAATGATGCCGTTGGAGGTTACCAGATGGTTCTTCTGAATAGCCCATCCGTACCGTCTTTGGCACCAACCTGAAAAAGCTTTGTAGTAATCATCGGAGAAGATCATGGTGTATCCGAATATTCGCCGGTCCAGCCGCTCCTTCATGGCGTCAATGATAACCTTTGGTGTGGCGAATTCCATGTCCGCCACCCACATTCTTATAAACTCTTCGTCTTTATAGGGGAACTCCATAGTTTTATCAGCTTTGAAGATATACTGGCGGAATCCATCCGTATTCAGGGCATTCGTATTGCGTCGGTCGATGATTTCGTCAAAGTTGGTGGTCATAACTGATTCCTTCCTGTTTTCCTTAACATTTCCAGTTGATTTTAGCCGGGTTCGGCTCGTTTTCAACCGAAGTTTCTTTTAAAGCTTCCAGCATCCGGCGGCATTCTTCTGCCGCTCGTTCCTCCATCTGGCTCCAGGGAGCGTCGGTCCCCAGCTCTTCATGGGCTACCGCCAGGGCACCATATAAAGCCAGCCCTATGCAGTGCCTGGCCGAATGGATGGTGGATGCGGATTGGCCGATGGCCCGGGCAGCCGCCTGAGCCGCTGGTTTTGATTCTGCATCCCGGGCAGCCCCATGGCATTCCAGGATTTTTTTCTTTGCATCAGGAAGTTTGATGACTCCTGAAAGCCACTCCCGCCCTGCCTCTAATGCTTCCTTTGGCCGGTCATCCTCCGGAAAACTCTTTTCCCAGATGGGCAGCAGCACTTGCTCCGAATAGTCAATGGCCCAGTTGGCCAAAGTGGCTTTACTCTGGGTCTCAATCAATTTAACCAGAGCCTGGATATAGGGTGCATCCCAATCCGTCAGCATTTTTTTGAGTTTAGGTTTAGTCATAGCTTATAGATCTACCTTCTCTCTCCTTGCAATCAGAATCCTAAAATTCCAGTATCATGTCGTACCACACTGCGCCTCCGTGGGTGGAAGCAGAAATTCCCATATTCCGAAAGCCAAAGCGGGAATAGTAATTCACCAGATGCTCCTTGCAGGTTAGTATGACACCCTTTCGGCCAGCCTTTTCAGCTGTTGCGATCATATGGTCCATCAATTTGGCGGCAATGCCCTGGCGCTGATATCCCGGCATTACGTCCAGTCCAAATATAGCTTGATAGGCACCTGTCGGATTGTGGAGTGTTTCATCATCGAACATTTCATCATGGATTACCGGATCATTGGTTACGGCTCCATTAACAAAACCGATTATTTCCCCTTCTGCCTCAGCGACGAAAAAACACTCTGAAAACGCCTTAATCCGTTTTCCTAAGGTTTCTTTCGAAGCTGCTTCTTTTTCAGGGAAGCAGTCCTCTTCAATCAAGGCAACCTGGTCCAAGTCCTCATAAGCCACATTCCTTATCGTCATTTCCAATTAATTTTCCTCCTTACGGCAAATCTGCTTCGTTGCCAAAGCCTCGCTCCTCCCAGTATCCTTTGTATTCCGTGTCACTGGAAAGTATTATTGCATCGACCCATCTGGCCCATTTGTACCCCCATTTATCCTCCGCTACTACGATGAAAGGAAATCCAAGGGCCGGGGGAAGGGGAATCCCGTTGGAGGAATAGGCCAAAATCATATTCCGATCCTGAATATCTGCTAGGGACATGGAAGTCGTGTACCCATCCACGCAGTGAAAAATAACGGTATCAGCGTTCTGATCGGCTTCTGCAAGGGAAATCAATTCGCTGATGCTGGTGCCTTTCCACAATACTGTTGCCTCCCAACCCTCTACACAATGGAGAGTAATGAGTTTTTCAGTTGCCGGCATAGCCAAAACCTCTTCGTAGGTGAGGGATTGTTCTTCCTGCACCAACCCGGTAATGTTCAGAGTATATCCTTCCAATTCCACATTCTGAATGCCCGCGATGGAGTTGTCTCTAGGACCCACGGAGGGATCCAGCCGGGTCCCCTCATATTCTCGGATTTCCAGTTCGCTGTATCGGGTTTCCGTCGCTTCGGAATTCCCGTCGGGGCGGCCCGGATCAGAACCGATACAGCCACTGAAAATTGCCATCGTTAACACAAGAACCACAAACCCTGCAATTCTTTTCATATCCATGCTCCTATCATTACTTTGGAGAAAAGGGTTTTCCTAGTTTCAACCCTAACACAAAACCTCGCATAATCCAATAGAGGAAGTTGGATTGGGCGAGGTTTTAATTGTCTTTTTACTGTTTGGTCATAGCAATATCCACATCCACCGGTTCACCCCAGAATTCTCCGTACATCCGCCCATTTCCATTCACTCCACCAAGTCCGGAAGAAAATTGGATTTCCAGATTCAGGCCTTCCCCATAGTAAGTGATTTGTCTGGAACCTTCATCATAGGACAGGGTTGTTACATCCATATCATCCGAAATCCAGTTTATAGTTCCATCTCCATTGTCTTCAAGGATACACGTTCCCGAATCCACATCCCCATTCTGATAGGTCATGGTGTAGCTATAGCTGCCGAAAATACTCCCAACGGCCAGCAGCGGCGGCTCCTCGGAAGGTTTTTCGGGAAGACCGGCGGTCAGAGCTTCCATTCGAGCTTTCATTACTTCAATGTCCGGGTCCCAGGTGTCCCGGATCAAGTCCAGGATTTCCATGGGTGCCTCGGGCAGGGGGAATCCAGCCGTTTCCAGCGCAGATTTAACCGCTTCACCTCCCAGTCCGGTGACGTCAATGGCCTGACCGTTGATGGCCACTTCCCCGTCCTTGGTGGCGGAGATTTCCATGCCAAGCACCTTGTTTTCAAAAATCAAATCCAATATGGAATCGCTGATATAGACCAGGGCATCTGCGGAATCCTTCGTCCTATTTTGCAGATTAGCCACATCAAAATTCAGAAGCCCAATCACGGAGGTGACCGGCGCGGTCATTTTTTTCAATTCGCCGAATCCGACTGCCACATTGTTTCCTTCTCCCAAAATGATGGTGCTGCCCGTATCGGCTACTTCTATGGCACAATCAATTCCGCTGGCAATAAATCCGGCACCCTCCAGCACGGTAACACTGGCACCACCTGTGGCTACCAGAGAAAGGCCGAGAAGGGCTACTTTACTGGTGGTCTTGGTGGCCTGCAGGATATTGACCACCTTATTATTCCAATCCGCATCCGCCATAGCCCCTTTGTGAATGATCTCCTGGGCAATGGTCATCTGCTCATAGGCGGTCTTGGCATCAACCCCAAGCTGCTGAGCCAGCTGATTGTATCGTTTGGCTCCCTTTAGAGCATCATACTGCTTCGTCAGTTTTTCTGCCCAGGCCACCTGATCGAATTCCGTTGCTTCATCGGCAGCATAGACTGTAGCAAAGAGCTTGAAGGTGTTCTTAATAGAGTGCTTCAATGGCACGATCAGAGCCCCTGTGGTTTCCAGTTCCGTCACCGCCTGATTGGCCAACTCCTCTGCACTGATAGCAAAGGCTGCCGCCGTTTCCCAGGCCGAAACCAAGGCATCCATCTTCTCTTTTCTTTCAGCTTCCTTCATTTGGGTCAGATCTTCCGTAGCCAACTGCTCAGTCAGAAGCCGGGCGTAGATATACTGCTTCAGCGCAATAGCAGTAGCTTCGTTGCCGGTCTGCAGTACGGGGGGTTCCGCTTCCCGAATCACAGCATTAAGATTTTCCTCACCGGACCCGGATTCCGACTGTCCACCGCAGGCAGCCAGACTGAAAACCATCATAAAAATCAAAAGCAGGGCTATTTTGGATTTCATAAAATTTCCTCCTTCTATGATAGTTCAAAACTATCATTTTAGTACTTTGCGCATTGTTGAGAAAATATTACACTATTGAGGGTTTGTTGTAAATAAGTTCACTCATTATCATGGAATTTCCATTAATCCAATAGCCGAGGGGAAAATGACGATATCTGTCGGCGAAGGTCCATAGTTTTTAGCAGAATGCTGTGAAATAATAGGGAGAGAAGGATAAGGGGGGTGTTGAAAACGGAAGATCTGGTTTCTTCAATTGAGTGCATTTCTTATGATCAGGAAAAGGTTTATTCATCTGTCAAAGAGGCTTTGGTTCAGATTGGCTTTGAACTCCCGGAGGGGAAAACAGTACTGATCAAACCAAATATCATGACCCAGAATCGGCCGGAACAGAACAGCATCACCCACTATACAGTGGTTGATGCTCTTTGCCGTTTGCTGAAAGAGAAGAACTGCCGGATCCAGATTGGAGAATCCATTGCTTTTTATCAAAAGGGGCTGACCCGTAAAGCCTTCGAAAAATCCGGAATCCAGAAAATTGCGGCGGAATATGATGCCCTGCTCCTACCCTTCGAAGAATCCCCTCTAATCAAGGTTCCTTCCCCGGCCAGTAAAATCAAAGAGCTATATATTCCCCAATGCCTTTTGGAAGCGGATATGATCATCAATGCTTGCAAGCTGAAGACCCATGGAGGACTCCGGTTATCCGGAGCATTGAAAAATATGTTCGGCTGCCTCCCCGGAGGCTACAAGCAGCGGATCCACCAATGGTGCCGAAACGATTATGAGTTGTCGGACGTATTCCTGGATATCCATGAAATCCTCCGCCCCGCTCTGTCAGTCATGGATGGGGTCATCAGCCTGGATGGCGGTCCTTCTGCCATCGGAAAACCGGTCATGACCTCCCGGATTTTGGCCTCCTCCTCTGCTGCGGCTCTGGATTTGGCCGCCTGCCGGATATTGGGATATGCACCGGAGGAGATACCCACCCTTATTCAGGCAAAAAATAGGAAGTGGATATCCAGTTACGAAGATTTTAAGGTTCTGGGAGACTTGCCTTCCGTCAAGTTCCGATTCCTGGTCAAAGGGAAAATCCCGGAATCCTATGAAAAACCGGGACTATTTGTTACCCATACCTATGTTACTCCCGATATCCGCTCTTCCCGCTGCAACTGTTGCGGAGACTGCCTGGAAGTTTGTCCCGTTCAGGCCATCCTACCAGGAGATCAACACCCAGTAATTGATACCAAGCTTTGCATCAACTGCTATCATTGCCTCAGTATCTGCCCCCGAGGGGCGATTATTATAAAATCTTCAGCGGCCAACAAATTTATCCGGCTGGTCCGACGAATTGTGGGCATTTAGAAAAGGAGATGATTTTAATGTATTTTAAAGATAGAAAGGATGCTGGCATCCGGCTGGGCGAAGCCTTGCACCAATACAAGGAGCAAGATGTCATCGTCTATGCCCTGCCCCGGGGAGGTGTGGTCCTGGGAAGGGTGATCGCCGACCAGCTTAATGCACCACTGGATTTGGTGATTACCAAGAAAATCGGCCATCCCATGAATCCGGAATACGCCATCTGTGCCGTGGCGGAAGAAGGAGAGCCCATCTGCAACCCCAATGAAATCAGCAAAGTTGATCCGGAGTGGTTCCAGCGGGAGCTTAACCGGGTTCGCCAGGAAATCCACCGGCGCAGAAAAGAGTATCTGGGGGATAAACCCCGTCGAGATCCGGTAGGTAAAATCGCCATCATCGTGGATGACGGTATCGCCACCGGCTTCACCATGATAGCCGCCATCAAGGAAATGAAGGAACAAAATCCGAAAAAAGTAGTGGTGGCCATTCCAGTGGTTCCCTTTGATACCGCTCAGAAGCTGCGGAAAATGGCTGACGAGCTGATTGCTCTGGATATCGATTCCAACTACCTGGGTGCAGTAGGAGCCTATTACGAAGAATTTAATCAGCTGGACGACCAGGAAGTACTGGATCTGCTCCGCGAGAAATAATAATTCTACTTGACTTGGGATTTGATGACTTCATATCCCAGTGTGGTAATTGCCTTCTCCACTTCTTTAATGGATATTTGAGAATCATCAAAATCCAATTTGACCTTACTGGCATTGAAAAGAACTTTAACACTATCCTTGTCCACCCCGCTCAAAGATTTGGCGGCGCCCTCAATCTTCATGGCGCAGGACGGGCAGGCCAGGGTCTCTAATTGTATGGTTGCTTTTAACATGGTTTTTCCCTCCTTTATGGAAAATGTAAAAATGTATACTTGATTGATCAATTATTTTTTTAGCTTATATCGCAGGAGACGCATCCCGTTTAAAATGACTGCCAGGATGCTGGCTTCGTGGACCAGCATTCCGATGGACATATTCATCCATTCGCTGAGGAATACGCTGGCCAGCAGGACCAGGACCACTCCCACGGCGATCAGGATGTTCTGCAGCATGTTGCGGGCCGTTGCTTTGGTCAGTCCCAGGGCGTGGGGCAGAAGGCTGAAATCGGAATTCATCAATACCAGATCGGAGGTTTCGATGGCCACATCCGTTCCGCTGCCCATGGCGATTCCAATCTGGGCCAGAGCCAGAGAGGGGCTGTCGTTCACTCCGTCTCCCACAAAAGCAACCATATGTCCTTTATCGATCAGATCCTGAATATAGGCGGATTTATCTTCCGGCAGCATGTGACCGTGGGCTTCAGTGAGGCCGATTTCCCGGGCTACCAAGTCTACTGTTCCCTGGTTATCTCCGGAAAGGACCACCAGGTTTTTAACGCCAAGTTTCTTCAGTTTTTTCAGATCTTCTTTTACACCGGGGCGGATCCGGTCCCGAATCCCAAGGATCACCTTCAGTTCCCTATCCACAGCAGTCAGTACCAAGGAGTTTCCGCTGACCTCGAACCTTGCGATGTCTTTCCGGGCTTTTTCACTTAGGTGAACCTGTTCCTGATCCATCAGGGCCGGATTGCCGACTATCACCCGATGTCCGTCTATGAGGGCCACGACGCCGCCTCCCTTGATCACATCGGTCTTTTCAATTTCATAGTTTGGGACATCCCCTAGATAGCTGACGACGGCTTTGGCCAGAGGATGATCCGATTCCTTCTCGATGCTTGCAAGGTATCCCAGTAGTTCTTCACTGTGATCCCCGTAGGTTTCCTTATCCGCCACCTCCGGATTCCCGGCTGTCAGGGTGCCGGTCTTGTCGAAGACCATGGTGTCCACTTTGCTAAAATCATGGATGACTTCACTGCCCTTCAGCAAAACCCCATGGCGGGCACCGTTTCCAATTCCGGCCACATTGGACACCGGTACGCCGATGACCAGGGCTCCCGGGCATCCCAGAACTAAAATCGTGATAGCCAGCTCCACATCCCTGGAAATCAGCCAGACGATGATCGCCAGCGCCAATACACCTGGGGTATAATATTTGGAAAATCGGTCAATGAACCGTTCCGCTTCCGACTTAGAATCCTGGGCTTCTTCCACCAGTTCGATGATCTTGCCGAAGGTGGTATCTTCCCCGACCCGGTCTGCAACAATCTGGAGAGTTCCGTTTTCCAGGATGGTTCCCGCATAGACTCCGGACCCCTTCTCCTTGGTCACCGGTAGCGATTCTCCGGTAATGCTGGCCTCATTAATATATCCGTCGCCGGATAGGACTGTTCCGTCCACCGGAACTTTCGCCCCGGTTTTAACTAATAGAATGTCTCCGACATCCACCTCATCCACTTCGACCTGTTCAAATTCTCCGCTTTCTATCTGCTTTAAAGCGCTGACAGGAGCCATTTCTGTCAGCTCTTTGATGGCAGACCGGGTCTTGTTTAAGGTGCGCTGTTCCAGGTATGCTCCGAACAGGAACAGGAAGGTGACCACCGCTGATTCTTCCAGATTCTTGATCAGGAATGCCCCCATTACGGCGATGGTAACCAGCACATCAATGCTGACCACCTTTACCCTTAAGGCCTGGTAGGCCTGGATTGCTATTGGGGCCACCCCCATCAGGGAAGCTATTGCAAACGCCCAAAACGCGATGGGTTCCTGATGAAATCCCAGTTCGCTGACAAATCCGATGATGATCAGCATGCCACTTATCCATGCTATGTTGTTTTTCTTGCCTAAAATAAATCGTTGCATGCCCCTCACCTTCTTAGCTGTTATAAGCTTTATCCAATTCACCCAACATCCGGTAAACCGCTTCATAGGCTTCGCATACGTCTTCGGGAATGACATAATTGTTGGTGATCACCCGAAGCTTAGAAAACTCCTCAGTCAGTTCTGGCGTACCGGAGCCAGCTTCCTTAATTTTGCTGTTTATTGCCTCAAAAAGACTGCGAACCTCGTGAAATACCGGATGAGTTCCTCCATGCACACGGTCTACAATGGGTACATACTGCTCCAATGTCTTTAAATTTGTTATAGTTTCCATAGTTTCCATGTCTTTATCCTCTTCTTCCATCTTTTTTCATCTAAATTGATCTGTTAATCACGTTCAGGTTACTGATTGTCTTTATTCTAGCATGGAAGCCCAAAGAAGAAATTGACCTGGGTCAAGAATAAAGCGAAAGATCCTCGATTCAAAATCGAGGATCTTTCGCTTTATTACTTGTGCCACACCGTTTTTAGGCAACTCACAATCCAATCCGATTTTTTTATTCATCTCTTTCATCTTTAATTATGAAAGACGCAATTAGAGCAGCTGGAAACACAAATAATCCAAATAGATACCATTTAATAAAGTCTCGTCCCTTGCGGTATGCCTTTAGTGCCGGCCAGAATGCAAGCAATGCCAGAACGATGAGTCCACATGCCACCAACAGCTCAATGGCTATATACATGTCATTCTCGAACATCATAGTTATTTCCTCCAAATCTTTACCAACTCATACCAGAGCACTGCCAGGCATGAAATCCCGGCGGACGACAACAACTGAAGCGGGGACAAGGGGGCTAATTTCAGAAATTCATGAAGGGGGGTATAGAGCATGACTCCTAGCCCAATCATAGTGCCCAAGATGACTGCCCACATTACTCTATCCCGGATTTGACGAATAAAGGTTCGGAACATGAATTCCTTTGAAGAGCTGTTTACCTGAACCAGTAAAACATTGGAGAAGAACAGGATCGTGAGGCCCACTGTCCTGGCCAAAGAAGGAGTTTCCGGATATTGATTCAGATAGTAGCAGTACATGCCGAAGGATGCCACGAATATTGCCAATCCCTGAAGGACACTTTTGGTAAGGGTTGCTGCCGTCAGCAATTTTTCCTTTGGATTGCGAGGAGGCCTGTCCATGATATCCCTTTCCGCAGGCTGCCGTTCCAATACGATGGAGCAGGTCGGGTCGATGACCAGCTCCAGCAGCACTACATGAAGAGGGAGCAAAAAAAGGCTGGCAGGGCTTATGCCCAGCAATGGTGCCAATAAGGCAGATAGAGCAATGGGGATGTGGATGGTGAATACATAGCCTACCGCTTTTTTAATGTTGTCATAGATCCTTCTGCCGTCCCGAATCGTTTCTACGATAGTCGAAAAATTATCGTCCATTAAGATCAAATCGGCAGCTTCCCTGGAAACCTCCGATCCCCGTTTCCCCATGGCTATGCCAATGTCGGCATATTTCAGTGCCGGGGCATCATTTACCCCGTCTCCGGTCATGGCAACCACCTCACCATTGGCCTGAAATGCACGAACCACCCTCATTTTATGCTCCGGCAGGACTCGTGAAAAAATACTGACATCCCTGACCCGTTCTCTCAGTGCATCATCGGTCATTTCATTCAGTTGGTCTCCCCTTAGGATCTTGTCACAATTAGGCATATGGATCAGTTTGGCGATGGAGCTGGCGGTGATTCCATTGTCGCCAGTAATCATGACCACCCGGACTCCGGCTTTCGTGCAAACTTTGATATCTTCCTTTATCGATTCCCTTGGAGGATCAGCAAGTCCAACCAGCCCTAATAACTCCAGCCTGCATTCAACCAATGTGGCCGGTATCTCTGCTTCCCATTGCAGTTTCATCTGTCCAACGGCAATGACGCGAAGACCCTGACTGGACATTTCAATAATCTTGCTTTCAACGATGGTCTTTTGATCCAAGGGAATGGAGCATATTTTCAGTATGCTCTCCGGGGATCCCTTTGCCGCGACGACAATACCTTCTTCTTTCTTCCAAACGTTCCCCATCATTTTAAGTTCGTCGGTAAAAGCATATTCCTTTAGCAGTTGACCACCAAACAAGGTTTCCGCCGGCATTCCCAAATCGGCACAGCTTTTAATCATGGCTTTTTCCATGGGGTCATAAGCATCTGACTTGCATCCCATGCCCATTATTCTGCAGACCTGCTTTTCATCACCGGAAAGGCTGAAGGTTTCCCGGACTGCCATTTTATTATAGGTAATCGTGCCTGTTTTATCCACACAGAGTACAGATACTGCTCCCAGGGTCTCCACGGAGGGCAGCCTTCTCACCAAGGATTTTTTTTGAGCCAGCCTCCAGGCTCCCATGGATAAAAAGACCGTCAAAATCACAGGGAATTCTTCAGGAATCATGGCCATAGCAAGAGTGACACCAGATAATACACTTTCGATGACTCTGCTTTTCATCCCATGGTCCGAAATATTGAAAAAGGTTACAATTCCGACTAGAATAAAAAGAAAACCGGCTATGGCACCGCTGAATTTGACCAATTTGGTCGTCTGCTTCTGTAGGGGCGTATCTTCCGTTGGCGCATCAACAATATTCTTTCCTATTTTTCCGTATTCTGTGGATAGACCGATTTTATCCACCAAAATCGTCCCGGTACCCTGAGTAACCAGAGTTCCGGCATAACAGTAATCTCTTCTCCAGTATCCCTCATTCTCCTGATGACCGGTTCCCCTTACTTCCTTCCATACTCCGAGGGATTCACCGGTAAGGGAAGATTCGTCCACACAAAGGGTACTGGCTTTGATCACCTCCCCATCTGCCGGAATCTTCACACCCTCCGAGATAAGCATCAAGTCGCCTGGCACCAGATCAGAGCTGTTGATCGTCTTTTCTTCTCCATCCCGCAATACCCGGATACGGGGGGCTGATAGATTCTTCAAGGCTTTCAGGGTTTTATCGGTTTTCCACTCCTGATTCACTTCAATGCTGATGATGCCAACTACGAACAGGAGCATGACGGCACCGTCCCTGGGCTCTCCCAGAACAAAATAGACGGTGGCGGCAATAATCAGAAGAAGGAACATGGGCTCTGACATAACATGCAAGATTTTTCGAATGAAGCTTTCCTTTTTTTCCGGCACCAGTTCATTTTTGCCAAACTGCCTCTGAAGATTTTCCGCTTCTTTTGTTGTCAGTCCGTTTAGGTTGTTGATTTTCATTTCTGCCATAAAGAGCACCTCCGTTGTAAAACAAAAAACCTGTGGAACAATTTACTGTCCCACAGGTTTGATACGCCTGCTGCCTTGTTTGGCCCAGCCCCACGAACCGGATAAGGTTCATCGCCTGCTCAGTTTGAACTACCGATTTTTTCTTGTCTGTGATAGCACTTATAGTGAATATCATGAAAATATCACGGACGAACACAACATGTCAAGGTTTTTCTTATTTTATCAACTAATTTTCAGTCTCCCATACAGATCCCGATGTTTCTAGCCGTGAATAGCAACTCATCATCCGGGGGTATCAGCTTCTGCCGGTTGATGGATTCATCCAGGGGCACCAGGGTAACCCGATTTCCTTGCAAGGCCACCATCTGACCAAACCGTCCGTTGATAGCGGCTTCCACGGCTGACACGCCAAATCGGGTGGCAAGGAGTCGGTCACCGGTCAGAGGAGATCCACCCCGCTGCAGATGGCCGAGAACCGTCGACCTGGTTTCCAATCCGGTGAGTGTTTCAATCTCCCCGCAGAGCCTGGCTCCGATGCCGCCCAGCTTGATGGGCTCCGGCCGTCCTTTAATGATTTTCTCGATGGTCACCTCTCCACCTTTAGGTTTAGCCCCCTCTGCTGCCACCACGATGCTGAAGCGCTTCCCTTTATTCACCCGAGCCTGAATGGCCATGACGATGTCATCCATATCATAAGGGATCTCTGGGATGAGGATGACATCTGCCCCACCAGCAACACCGGAGTGAAGGGCGATCCACCCGGCGTTCCGGCCCATCACTTCGAGGATCATGACCCGGTGATGGGATTCTGCTGTCGTATGGAGCCGGTCCAAAGCCTCCTGGGCATAATTGACTGCTGATTGAAATCCAAAAGTCAGGTCGGTGGCCATTACATCGTTATCAATGGTTTTAGGAATCCCCAACAACGATAAGCCAAGGGCTGAAAACTTCGAAGCAATGGAGAGAGTTCCGTCCCCCCCGATGACCAACAAAGCATCTATCTGGCGTTCCCGGATGTTTCGCAGCACATCCCCGGAACGGTCTTCAGGAGGCTCCTGAGATCCAAGTTTTGACTGATAGGAAAAAGGATTATCCCGATTGGTAGTCCCCAGGATGGTGCCTCCATGGGGCAGAATCCCCGAAACGCACTTGACGTCCAAAGGGATAAAGTCCCCTTCCACAGCTCCTTTAAATCCGTCCCGTATGCCTACCACTTCGATTCCCTTCAGTGCTGATGATTTTACAATCGCCCGAATTACCGCATTCAATCCAGGGCAATCTCCACCTCCGGTCAGTACGGCTAAACGTTTCATTATTCAGCTCCCCCCTTCCTCATTTATAAAGATCTTATCCCTTTACCACAGCCAAGGTCTGAAGGCTGCAAATGGGTTGAATCAGATCCAATTCATTGGCTATCACAAAATCCAGATCCTTATAGGCAAATCGGGATTCTTCTGCCAAATCTTTCTTACGCTGTTTGCCCAAAAAGACCCCAAGGTCATTCAAATCTTCCAGCGTTTCCTGGACACTGTACTTTTCCTTGGCCTCTGTTCGGCTCATCAGTCGACCTGCCCCATGGGAGCAAGAGCAGAAGCTCTCCGGATTTCCTTTTCCCTGAACCAGAAAGGATCGGCCGCCCATGGCTCCTGGGATAATCCCCCATTCGCCTTTGGCTGCTCGTATTGCACCCTTTCGGTGAATCCAGACTTTTTCCCCGTAATGTTGTTCTAAAGACGCATAGTTATGGTGGCAGTGGATGGGCTCGGACAGCTCAACATTGGTAAATCCAGCATGCTTCGTCAATTGTCGATTTACGATAGTGATCACCGCGTCCATCATGCGCTCCCGGTTCTCTTTGGCAAATTCCAGGGCCAGGTTCATCCAGCGGATGTACTCCAGCCCTGCTTCACTTTCAACCTCCAGATAGGCCAGATCCCATTCCAGTGGCACTAGAAAAGAACTTCCCATATTTTGTTCCTTGGCTAAGCCATTAAAAAAATTGCAGATTTTATAGCCCAGATTGCGGGATCCGGAATGAACCATAATGCCCAAATATCCCTTTTCATCAACTTGAAGTTCAATGAAGTGGTTGCCCCCACCTAAAGTGCCGATTTGATAGCAGCCATTCTCCAGTTCCGGAATCAAGAGTTTGGCCATTCCAGATCGATCCCTCATCGTCAGCTTTTGTTCAAAATCCTTGACTGCTTTGCATTCCTGTCTTTTCTTGTGATGTTCAAAACCAGTTGGAATATTTCGAAGAATATCCCCGACCATAGCCTGGGCCAGCTTCCCGTTTGGTGTGTCCACTCTTTTAAGCAGCTCTACCGGAACATTTGTCTGAAGGAACATCATCCCGCAGCCAATATCCACTCCTACTGCATTTGGCACAAGCACTCCTTCGGTAGCCAGAACTCCTCCAATGGGCATACCAAAACCGGAATGGGTATCCGGCATCAGGGCAATCCACTCACGGGCGAAAGGGAGATTGGATAAATTTTTTGCCTGCCGAAGGCAGGTTTCATCCAATTGGTCCCGATTCTCCAGCCAGACTTTTATCGGCCATCGTTGTTCTTTTTGATCGTAGATGGTAAACATGCCTATCTTCCTCTCTTTGGTTTCATTATAATCTTTCCAGAATCCAAATAATGAATTTCACCATCCTCCTTTTTTATCTTTTCCGACAGAAATCCCATAAAAGAACAAAAAAACACGCCCATAAGAATGAGCGTTTAACTGATATTGAAGTATAATGGAACTGGGAAGATATTGACGTAATATATACCCACGATAAGAGGAGGTAACAGAATGGTCAAATATTTGCTGGAACAAGAAAAGGTTCTTCTGAGCGCTCTGAAAGACGATAAAAATCTGGTGGAGACCTATGAGTACGCCAAGGTCCAGATCGCCTGGCTCAGCCATGAACGTCTGGTTCATCTGTTGGTCACCCTGTTCATCAGTTTCCTGATGATTCTTGCAGCTCTTGGGTTTCTATTGCTGCAAAACCCTTTATTCGGAGTGATGGCCATCCTGCTGATGATTCTGGTCCTGTTTTATCTCTTTCATTACTTCCGGCTGGAAAACGGGGTTCAGCGGCTATATAAAATAGCGAGCCGGATCCATGCCAGAATCCACTCCTAAAGCGGTTGATTTCATTCTCCATCATAGGCCTTTTGCAAGGCTTTAATATCCAGCTTTTTCATTCTCAAAAGGGCTTGCACCATACGCTGGTATTTTTCGTCCTTCCCTTCCTTGAGCATGTCTACGAATATCAGCGGAAGGATCTGCCAGGATAATCCAAATCGGTCCTTGATCCATCCACACTCTTCGGCCTCCGGCACCGCCGAAAGCTTATCCCAGAAATAGTTAATTTCCTGTTGATCCTTGCAGTATACAATAAAGGAAAAGGCCTCATTGAAACTAAAATCCACATCATAACCGTTGTCCATGGCTACCAGGTTCATCCCGGAAAGAGTAAAGGCACCGTAGTTGATCTTTGCCTTTGGCGTTATTACCTCCTGATTCTCATACCTGCTTATGAATCCAATACTGGAATCCTGAAATATTTCCGCGTAAAACCTCATGGCTTCCTCTGCCTTGCCACAAGCTTCATCGGAGAATAGAAGGCACGGGGTTATTTTCTGATTTACCTGGTCCTCACTCATCAGCATCAGCTGCCAGGATAATCCAAACCGGTCCTGTACCCAGCCATACCATTTATTGAAGTCGTATTCGTCCAATGGCATCAGGGCTGTGCCTCCATCGGACAGTGCTTCCCATTTGGCATTTACTTCCGCCTTGGAGTAGCAGGCAACCATCAAAGAAACAGAAGGGTTAAACTGGAAAATGGGTCCACCGCTGATGGCTTCAAATCGCTGGCCAGCCAGCAGGAAACTGACCGCCTCTGCATCTCCGGATGGGGTGTCCTTAATGGCTCTGGCGTCCAGAAGTTCAGAGTCATCAAACAGGCTGATATAGAACTCGGCAGCCTCCCTGGCTTCTTTGTCATACCACAGATGGGGAACTAATTTATCAAAATAATTTTCTTCGGTATATCTTTTAAAATGATCCAGAATTGACTGCCAGCCCTCCTGTTGAAGCTCCAGGGAATTTTCCGTTTCCGCTTCAAATACCGTTGTTATGTCTGTCCTTATTCCCTTTCCTAAAAAGGTGGATCTTACCTTTCGCCCGTCTCCTAAAGTATAGGCGATGACTTCGTTGGGTTTAATCTCATCATATATTCCCGAAAAATCAAATCCGAAACTGCTGTTCTTCGCCTCCATCCTGGAAAGAAAAGCCCCGCCTACTCTCAAATCATTTTCTGCCGCCGTGGTGTGCCAATCTTCGGAAGCGCTGTTCCATTTTTTGATATGCTCCGGTTCAGTCCAGTACTCCCAGATTTTTTCTACCGGAGCTTGCACGGTTGCACGAATGGTAATCTTAGCTCTGTCTTGAATTTTTTCGTCCATCATTTCTTTATCCTCCTTCTTTACCCATGTTTATTACGGATTGGTGCGGGTTCGGGGAATTTTGAAAAGCAAAAGGGATCTGAAAGGAGCACCGCTATACTCCGAAATTCAGATCACCCAGATGGTCGTTATTCTATTTTTTTGCATACTCCGTAAGCTGATTGATGTTATTCAGCATCTTGTTCAGGACTTCCTTTTGATTATTGTGCCTGAAGAGTTCATAATCCAAGTCGATTCCGCCGGATCCAATCAACTGACCGTTCAAATAGAGTGGAATCCCATATGAAACGATTTCTTTTTTGGCGAAGGGATCATAGGACACTTTGCTCCAGGTGCCTTTTTTCGCCCGGATAGGCTCATAATACCAGGCCAGATAATCATTGGTCGGTTTCATGTCCTTCATAATGATGATTTTTTGCTTATCGATTTTACCGTTCTGCCATAACACATAGATACCAACAGCATAGTCTTCCCGGGATAAATAGCGGGTTAGGGATTCGTCGATATAAAAGTAGGTGCCCAGGGTTCCCTTGAATTGCCTTAAGGCAGCCTCGCAAATCCGTTCAATATCCTTCTGAATGCCTGGGAAATAGGTTTCCGGGTTGGCCTTTGCCCTTTCCAGGTTAAAGGCCTTCTTCATCTCTTCCAGGATGGTACCGGCAGCCAGATCAGCCTCCTTGGCATAGGCCTTCTTAATATTATTATCCTCAAACTTCATGCCGCCCAGAGACTTGTTAATATCTTCGATGCTGTCCTTTGCTGACATAATCTCAGTCTGGATTTTATCCACCAGTGTCTTAATATTAGATGCGGAATTGGATGTCTGGTCCGCTAACTTCTTCACTTCATCTGCTACGACAGTGAAGGTCCGCCCATGTTCTCCCGCTCGTGCCGCTTCAATAGAAGCATTCATGGCCAGCAGATTGGTCTGGGTGGCGATTTTGTTGATCAAGCCCACAATCTGCTCGATTTCACCTGATTTTTCAAACAAGGAATTAATGTTTTCGAAAATGGACGTGAAGCCCACGTTAGTGCTGGTGGACTGCTGCTTAAAGGCCTGAATCTCATTGATGTTCTGGTCTTCCAGGCTTTCAATGGCCTGAATGGATTCTTTGATTTCCTCGCGGAGTCGCTCTACTTCAACTCTTTTATCTTCCATCCGTCCTCCCGGATCCATCGGATCCTTTCTCCTTAGATTTTACTTATGATTAATTGTAATATTTTCCGGACGTTTGTCAACAAAATCCATTTCAGTACCATTTAGAATCCCATATTTCTCAATTTTCCTATATAAGGTATTTCTACCTAACCCTAAGGCTTTGGCACTGTTGGAGATATTGCCATTGTAATATTGCAGGGTCTTACAAATATGATCTCGCTCCACCGTTTCCAGGCTGAACTCCCTTTCATCAATCTCCGGGATATCCACCGGTTCAAATTCATCTTTATTTCTCAGAGGCCGATTATCCCTGCATCCGGTGTTCAGCATCAGTTCAATGAGGTTTTCCAGTTCTCTTATATTGCCCGGCCAGTTGTATTCAACCAGATCCTTCATATAATCTTCGGGGATTTCCAGCATTCTCTTATTGATTCGTCGGGATATCCTCTCCATGAAATAATCAATCAGCAGCGGAATATCATCCTTTCTTTCCCGTAAGGACGGCAGTCGGATCGGCAATACGTTAAGCCGGTAAAAAAGATCCTTTCTGAAATTCCCCCGACTCACTTCCTCAACCAGATCTTTATTAGTGGCTGCGATGATTCGGACATCCACTACGATTTCCTTTGTTCCTCCGATACGGCCCACTGTGCCTTCCTCAATGACCCGAAGCAGTCTGGTCTGCATGTCCAGCGGCATTTCACCGATTTCATCCAGGAATATGGTTCCCCCGTCAGCGATTTCGAATTTCCCCGGGTGACCGCTTCTCTTTGCCCCGGTAAAGGCTCCTTCATCATATCCGAAAAGCTCCGATTCGATTAAGTTTTTAGGGATGGCACCGCAGTTTAAGGCTACGAAGTTTTCATTGCTGCGGTTGCTGTGATTGTGGATGGATTGGGCAAAGACTTCTTTGCCAGTGCCGCTTTCCCCCATGATCAGAATGGTAGATTTGCTGTCAGCCACCTGCTTGGCAAAATCGATGGTCTTCAAGAATTCTTTGTTCTGTCCAATGATTTTATCGAAGGTATAGATGGCTCTCCGGCCCATGATTTTGTTAGCCAGTTTCCGGACCTTCCTGGTTTCTTTGAAAACATATACGATTCCGTCAAGTTTTCCATCCCCGTCTGAAATAGGGTACATACTCAAATTGTATTGGAGAACGTTTTTTCTGGAATGGACAAACACATCTTCATCCATAAACTGATCTTTGTTTTCAATGGTTTTTACTGCATGGTCCCAGTCATCGAATAAATCATAAGCTTTTTTATGCTTCATTTCATCTTCCGTGTAACCAAACATATCAATAATGTGCTTGTTCAGGGTCTTTATATTTCCATCCATATCAGATGTCATGATTCCAGCGGCAATGGAGTCAACCACCGTATCCACATAGAGTTTGGCAGAGACCAGCTTTTTATGGTATTCGTTGACTTCCAGCATTTTCTCAATGGCATTGACTGCGGCCACCACCATCCCCAGGGTGTGCAGGTTGACGGAATCAAAATATCCGGTTAAATCCAATACACCAATCAGGTTCTTGTTTTTGTCCAGGATGGGGGCTGCTGAACAGGTCCACTTATGATAAGCCTTGATATAATGATCTTCTCCGGAAATCTGAACCGGTTTTTTCCCTTTCAGAACCAGACTCATGGCATTGGTTCCAATATGGTCTTCATCCATAGATGCGCCGGGAATCATTTTGATGTCAAAGGCTTCCTTCAGTATTTTTTCATCGCCGATGACGTTTAGGATACACCCGGTTTCATCGGTCAATATGGTGAAAAAATCAGATCCTTTCACAATACCATATAAATGTTCAATGAAAGGTTTGGATACTTCAATCAATTCTCTTTTTCTTTCTAAAATATCCTGGAGGGCCGCTCCCTCGATAATGCGGTTGCTGTATTTGAGATTCCGATCCAACTGATTGGCTTGGCATCGCTGGTGAGATTCCTCAATGCATTTTTTGATTGGTTTTTCAATTTGGCTCATTCTAACGCCTCCTGGTTCTTGCTCCATAATAGAACACCGTTCCAATTCGGAACATCCATTTCCCATTTCTGTGTTCAATTATAGAGCAATTCCGCCCGGTTGTAAATGTTAAATAAAGGTCCTACATCTCAAACCCCTGCAATCTCTGGTTTTCACAAAATATTCAGACTAATGATAACTTGGCACGACAATTGCTATATTTAATACTAGAAACCCAATCATGGAAATCAAAACTGAAACAAAGGAGGATGTTTTATGTATAAGTTTATAAGAGTGGATATGTCCAGCCTCAGCGTTACCATCGGGGAGGTACCGGAAAAGTATGTCGGTTTAGGCGGCCGGGCCTTAACTTCAGGTTTTGTCGCGGATGAGGTTAAGCCCACCTGCCACCCATTAGGCAAAAACAACAAGCTGATTTTTGCTCCCGGTTTATTGAGCGGCACTTCCGCTGCCAATTCCGGCCGTATTTCTGTTGGGGCTAAGAGTCCCCTGACGGGAGGCATTAAGGAAAGCAACTCTGGTGGGTCCTTTGCCCAAAAAATGGCTAAGATGGGCATCAAGGCTCTTGTAATCGAAGGAATGCCCAAAGAGGATAAATTCTATGTCCTAAAAATGGACGGGAACGGAGTGACTATTGATGAGGCTCCACCGGAAATCATTGGTGGCCCAGGCAACTTCAAGGCAATCGAAGTGCTCAACGAAAAGTATGGGGATAAAGTAGGCATCGCCTTAGCAGGTCCTGCCGGGGAATACCGACTGGCTGCTGCCAACATCTCCTTTAAAGATCCGGAGGGCCATATCCGAAGTGCCGGCCGGGGCGGATTAGGGGCGGTTATGGGTTCCAAAAAAGTGAAGGCCATCGTTATTGATGATACCGGTGCAGCCGGGGTCCCCATTGCCGATCCTGATAAATTCAAGGCTGCTGCCAAAGTATTTGCCAAGGCCCTCCTGGATCATCCGGTTTCCGGCCAGGCTCTGGCTGCCTATGGAACCAACGTGCTGGTAAATATCATCAATGAAGCTGGTGGGCTGCCAGCCAATAACTTTACCAGCGGCCGAATCGAACACCACGATAACATTTCCGGCGAAACCATGAACGCTAATATCAGTGAACGAGGTGGGGAAGGCAAGGTTTCCCACGGATGTCATGCCGGATGCGTGATTCGATGCTCCCAATGGTATCCGGACAAGCAAGGGAAATTCATCACCAGCGGATTTGAGTACGAAACCATCTGGGGTCTCGGTGCCGATGCGGGCATCAAGGATCTGGACATCATCGCCTATATCGATCGGGCAATGGATGACGTGGGAATCGACAGCATCGAAACCGCCGTTGCCGTGGCGACGGCCATGGAAGGGGGATTGCTGCCTTGGGGCGACGGAGAAGCCGTACTGGACGCTGTGAAACAGATGGCTGTTCCCACAATCTTGGGACGACTCCTGGGCAGCGGCACTTCTGTTGTTGGCAAAGCCTGTGGCCTTTTCCGGGTTCCGGTTGTCAAAGATCAAGCCATCCCTGCTTACGACCCCCGTCCCATCAAAGGAATCGGCCTGACCTATGCTACCACTCCAATGGGTGCCGACCATACTGCCGGTTACTGCATCTCCGGCAATATCCTGAAGGTTGGCGGTGACATCGACCCCCTGAAAAAGGAAGGTCAGATCGCTTATTCCAGAGCCATGCAGATTGGAACGGCTGCCATTGACAGTACCGGCATGTGCCTCTTCGTGTACTTCGGTATAGCTGATAATCCGGACGGGCATCAGGCACTCATAGACATGATCAACGCCCAGTATGGATTATCCCTAACTTCAACTGATGTGGACAAACTGGGAGAATCGGTTCTGAAGATAGAACGGGCCTTTAATGTGGAAGCCGGTTTTAACAACGCCCACGACCGATTGCCGGAGTTCTTTGAATATGAACCCTGCGCCCCCCACAATTCTCTGTGGGACTTCACTCCTGAAGAAGTGGACGAGGTTTTCAATTTTTAGTAATGGTATGAAAAAAGCCGGACTTCGGTCCGGCTTTCTCTTCATGGAGGAATTGCAATGACAGTGGAAATGAATAAGACGATTGAAGTTCGAGGATTTCTTCATTTGGATAAAATATTCCGAACAAAGTTCGGAACCATACCCCTTATCCACCCTCTGGATGAGCCAATCACCGGGATCGATCTGGCAAAAGAGCTGGGCATTGACCCGAAAGAAATCGAAGTAATATTCGTCAACGGCTTTGTACAGGCCTTGGATTATGAGATCCACCCAGGAGACCGGGTGGCTTTCCTGCCTCCCGGATGCCCGGGGCCTTACCGGATCGCCCTTGGTTTTTATGGCAAAAACCAGGATAATGAAGCCAACTTCAAAATAGTCGATAAAATAAACGTCACGGTGCGGTTATTCGCAACCTTAAGAGGCAACAGGGAAAAGGAAACCTTGATGGAACTTCCCCGGGGGTCTGCTCCCAAAGATATCATCCAGCTCCTGGAGATTCCTCCGAAGGATGCCGCTATCATTATGATCAATGGCAGGGGGGCTTCCCTCGACAGCACTCTCGAGGATAAGGATACGGTTTCTATTTTTCCACCGGTAGGAGGAGGCTGATTTGTTCGTTATACCCAGGATATAAAAGGAAACAGTATGGGAGTACCCGGCTGTTTCCTATATTCCATCACACCTCAAAGCCCAAATCTCTTACCATTCTGATATCTTTTAAAGTATCTATCCCGGAAGTAGTAAGCAGGTCACCTGATATAAACCCATTAACCCCGCTTGTGATGGCCCTTTGCCCATGATCCTTTAACAACGACCGTCCGCCTGCCAGCCGAATTTGTGCGCCTGGTAAAATAAAACGGAATATAGCAAAGGTTTTCAAAATTTCTTCATCCGTTAAAGCAACCTGATTTTCTAGCACAGTACCCCTAATCGGATTCAGGATATTAATGGGTATATTTCGAATATCCAGTTCCCGCAAAGTAAAAGCCATATCGATCCGGTCCTCCATGCTTTCGCCAAGGCCGATGATACCACCACTGCAAACCTCCAACCCCGCCCTTTGAGCATCCTTGATGGTCTCAACTTTTTCATCAAAACTATGAGTGGTGCAAATGTTGGGGAAAAATCGCCTTGAGGTTTCCAGGTTATTGTGATACCGGGTAACGCCAGCATCTTTTAATTGCCTTAAATCATCGTATTTCATCAGACCATGGGACCCACACAAATCAATGGCGCAATTATCTTTCAGATATCGGTAGCTTTCCACTAAGCTCCCTAATTCGGATGGCATTGGCCTTTTTCCTGAGGTAACAATAGAAAATCGATGGACCCCTTTTTCATAATTAGCAATTGCACTTTCCAATATTTTTTCTGGTGATAAAAGGGGATATTCATCCACCTTCGCTTTATGATGTGCGGATTGCGAGCAGTAAGTGCAGTCCTCACTGCATCGACCACTTTTCCCATTAATAATTGTGCATACGCTGAATGTATTTCCGCATAAGGCCTTTCGTATTTCATCCGCAGCCTCCATGAGGGTTTTGGTATCTTGCTGTTCCAGCTCTTTAACTTCTTCTCTGGTCAGCAGATTACCTTCCAGCACTTTCGTCTTGTACTGATTTACCATATTCCCATCTCTTTCCACATCCATAGCTTATATTATATATACATTTTAGATAAAAACGAATTAAAATGTCAATTGATATAGGTCTCCAGTTCTTCACATAAGGTTTTCGCAAGAAAGAAATCTCCATCCCTCAAGGCAATTGCCACTTTGGTTTCGATTTCTTTTTTCTTCAGGTCCAAAGCCAGATAATCTTTATCGAAATGACTGGCATAAATCATCTTTCTGAATTTTTTCGTACTCATCTTACGGATCGTCTGATTTTCAATGAGCAGCACAAAGTCCATGCAGTTTGCAATGGAATAGAAATCATGAGAAATCATCAGGATTCCTCCCTTGTACTCATCCAACGCCTTTTCCAAGGCAATCTGGGAATAGGTATCCAGATGGCTGGTTGGTTCATCCAAAAGAAGCATGTTTGCCTTCTGAAGAGAAATTTTAGCCAGCTGGAGCAGATTCTTTTCCCCTCCGGACAGAAGCCCGATTTTTTGATGAGCCGATTCTTCCTGGAATCCATATTCTCCGATGTATTCGATAATTTCCTGGGTGGTTTGGAGGCCGGCTTCGAAGAATTCTTCCAATATGGTGTTGGATTCCGTCAGCATCTCCCCTTGAACCTGGGAAAGATAAGCCATATTAATCCCATCGTGGATTGTAATAGCAGCATGGTTGTTGTTAAAAATTTCCCGGAGCAAAGTGGTCTTTCCCGTGCCATTCCCTCCAACCAAGGCTACTTTTTCCGTGGATTTAATCTCAATATTCACTTTAGACAAGAGCACTTCGTCAAAGGCTACTTCGTAATCCTTGATTGAAATGGCAACCACATCTTCCGGCACATCCTCGGCAACCAAATGAATCTCCGGCTGACGGATTTCCGCAAAGGGTGCTTTTATCTGCCGAGCTTTCAGCCGTTCCTGGATACTGACCCGTGCGCTCAGGGCTTTGCCCCGGGAGGCTTCCGAATTATAGGAACTGATGTGTCTCAGTTTTTCTATTAACCCTTCATTCCGCTCCACTTCATCGGCGTCTGCCGCGGCCAGTTCCTGCAGTTCAATCTTCCGCCTGAGCAGGGAAGAATTGTATTCCTCATAAGTACCGTCAAACTCCTGAAGCTCCTTGTTTTCCAAATGGATGATCTTATTGAAGCAGTGGTTCAGCAGATATCGGTTGTGGGTGATCACCAGCAGCATCCCCTTATGGTCATTGATGAGATTCTTAAGGGAATTCAAGTTTTCGAAATCCAAGAACACATCCGGTTCATCCATAATAATCAATTCCGGGCTGGTCAGCATCTCCCGGATGACCTGAATCAACTTAAATTCACCGCCGCTCAATTCGGAGATCTTCCGATTTTCAAGCTTACCCAGGTTGGCCAGGTTCAGTTCCTTCCGGATATTATTTTCAAAATCATCTCCCCCTATGGCGGAGAAGGCATCCAGGGTTTCCTGGTATTTTTCCAACAGGAGTTCGTGTTCCAGGGAAGTTTCTAATTCAATACAGATTGCTGCCAGTTTTTCCTGCAGCCGGATGTATTCTTTCCCGATGTAGTCAAAAACGGTAGCATCCTCTTCGTTTTCCTGTTTTAAGAACTGGCTGACATATCCGATCCTACAATAGGGATCGATTTCCAGTTCTCCGTCAAACAGGAAGCGCTCCGGATCCATCATGATTTCCGTCAGCGTACTTTTTCCGCTGCCGCTTGAACCGATAAAGGCACAATGCTGCCCTTCTTCTAAAGCAAAGGAAATATTGTTGTACAGATCCTTTTCCGGAAAGGAGTAGGAAAGATTTTTTACTCGAATCATTTTTACCTCTTTTTTGATATATTATGGTTATAATTTGAAGGGCTGGTCAAATCTTTTTTCAAAAGCCTGATTTCCTTTCAGCTGCTGATCCCAAAAGTAGTTGACCAGACCAAACCTAGCCAGGATTTTAAAGATGGTTTTCATAAACAGCCCCATCCGAACAGGACTAGCCAGCCGGTTAATATCCTTTGGATTGAATTTTCCGTCGAACACTAAGGCCACAATAGCCTTAACCAATGGTTCCATGATTTTTGTCTGCCCACTCTGGGGCCTCATCTGCATCCCTTCCATTCCGCCCTTGATGGCTGTCCCCAGATAGATTCTTCCCAGTCGAAGGGCCAGTTGCTCAAAGTAGGCCTCTAGGTAGTGAGATTGACTGCTTTCCGGGAACCCGGACTGAACAAAGAAGCTGATGCTCCCTTTAGAAACTTGAAGTCTTTCCATAAAAGCCATGACATGGGAAGGCATGGCGTGGACATAGAGGGGCATGAAGAACAGGACATGTTCTTCCCTCTGAAAAGCAGCTGCCCACTCCTCCCATTTGTCCCTTTCCTTTAAATCCCGAATCTCCACCTTTTTTCCAAGGAGTTCTGCCACATTCCTGAGAATAAGGGTGGAATTGCTCCCGCTTCTTCTGGGAGAACCGTTATAAATCACCAGTTTCTCCATCGGTCCCACGGATCCGAAGGCAACTGTCTGCCTTTTGGATTTTCTTGGTGCCAGAGGGCGGATTTGTAGTCCGTCGTTGGTTTCAATGCGGGTTGCCTTTGATTGAAAATGATAGGCGGTACGATACAAATAATCCTCCACCACCTGTTCTTCCTGCTTGGTTAAATCTCTGGTATCAAAGTAAAAAACCATATCGGGATAGTTCTGATATCGGGCAAAATGGTGACATTCACCATCCACAATCTCGATATAGGGAAGATAGTGTGGAATCGTTCTGTCCAGGAAGGCTTTTGCCTGGTGATCAATGAATCCCTGGGCGGTGTCCATGAGTAGAATCACTGCGTCGCTGTTCATGTAGTCGAAATAACTCTCGGCCATGGGATCCTTCATGACACAGTTACCCGGAGTTTTTAGCCAGCAGTTCCAGCAACCAATGCAAGGTGTGATGGGCTGATCTCCTAATGTTAAAACTTTCAAAGGTTCCTGATACAGCCTTTGGATGGCCTCCATCAATTCACCATCTTGTTCCTTTCTCAAATCAAATATCGTCTTCATAACACCTTAAAATCCCTTCCTTTGGCCCTTCCAAGGTCTCGGCGCACCTTGCCGGTATTCGTCAATTCCCGGTCCACCTAGCTTCTTAAGACGCCAGACCCCATAAATATAGCTTAAAACCAATACCGAGATGGTCACCGGTAGACCCAGTAGGGTGTTGAGCAGAAATAGACCTGTTACGTTGTCAGCGATCAAGATGAGGCTGACAACGGTGATAATAATCAGTCCGATGCTGGTAAATAGCTTGGGCAAATAATAGTTGGCCGCGCTGCCGGAAAGGATTGCAAAGCCAACAGCGATCCGGCAGCAATGCCCAGGCCAAAAATGCCATTGACGATGACATAGATAAAGGGCGGCAGGATGGCATCGATGGTCTTCCCTTGGAGGATGGATTTAAGTTCCTCCCCAATTTCTTTTATGGTCAAATTATCACCCGCTTATCCTTTTTTGAATTTCTTTAAAAACTTCCCTGGTTTCTTCCTCTGCCTCCAAGTTGAAGATGATTACCCACCCCTCCGCTTCAAGGTAAATAAAAGGAGATTTCTCGGCATCAACAAACAGTTTGACGGAACCCAGTTCTGTTGTTCTGAAATGGCCCTTTAAATGGGAGCCTACGGCTGACCCGTTGGTTCTTAACTCGATTGTAGGTAATTCCTCCATCAGCTGGATTGATTCGATCGAATCCCACGCATAAACATCTCCATACATACCGTGGATCTGTAGGCCCTCATCAATCAAATTCACCTCAGTAGGACGAGTAGAAAAAAACAGCAGTACCGCAACCAGAATAAAGCTGACCACCATTATTCCGGCTGGTATGGCAAGTTTTTTCCTAGCCCCCGGCCGGAGTCTGCCCCCCCTCATCAAACAAATTTCCATCATACTTTTGAGATTTCACCATTACGTACAGGGTGGATAGTCCAAAAACAACAATAATGGGAATCAGACTCGGTTTCAATCCGACACCGTGGAGCAAACCCATGAGAAGTAAAACGCCGCCGTTCACATAGGAATAGATTCCGATCAAGCGGCCAAGACCTGCCGTATCCACCCTGGCCTTCTTCTCTTTTGACATGGTGTTATATCCAGAAATCAGAAAGTACCATTTATAAACGTGAACCGCCAGTCCCAGGCCAATAAAAAACACACCGAGACCAATATAAAACCACATGCTAATCCTCCCACTGAAGCAATCGTCGCTCCCCCTTCAGGCTCTTTATTTCTGTAATATCCTGGCTGACTTCCAGCACTCCTTTATATTGTCCTTCAGAATTCCTCAAAGCAAAGTATTGGATCAGAATCATTTTCCCTTTCAGATTGATCCAGAAGGTGGCCGTATCCCGGTTTCCGCTTCGGAAGCTTTCTACAATCTGATGGACTACGTGAACGCTTTCCGGCGGATGGCATTTATCCACATCCCGGCCGATTATCGCCGGGGACCTTGGAAAAAACCGGTCTTTGGGCCGGGAGAAATATCTCACCTTGTTGTGTTCATCCACAAAGGTCATATCCACGGGCAAGGCATTGAAAATCATCAGGACCTGTTCTAAATCCAGTTCTCCCGTTTCGGTCTTAAACTTACAGATTCCATCAAATTCCAAATCCAGCCTCTTTCTGACATTCACTCCATTGATGATTTCTTCCGCCTCATCCGGTTTCTCGATAAAGGGAAATTCATATTCCAGGCTCTGCTTACCCATCTCGGTCCACTCTTCTTCTGTCAGCACCTCACTGGCTGCCGGGAATAGAATGAGCTCTTCTTTTTTCACCAGTCCATGAAGGATAAAAAACAAACTCCCGATCTGCTGATTGAACTCCGGGTCTATGCCCTGTCCCGATTCCAGGCACTGAATCACTTGCTTCATCTTTGCCCTCGCCTCATCGTGAAGGGACCACATGATGGACAGACCTCCAAAGTGCTCTAGCTTTCTTTCCATATATGGAAAAAGGATGTTTTCCTTTTTTAAATAATGGTGGTTGAATAGAAGCAGTTCTTCTACCCTGGGAATCAGCTTTTCTTTTCTTGACAACTGATCCTCCTCCCGCAGGACTCCCTTGATTTCTTCCAGTTTCTCAATCAGGGCCTGATTTTCCATCATGAGGGAAAGAAGAAAGCCATTATTCGCCGGCATTTTCCAGGAGTGAGCAGTAAGCCCCTCATAGGCCACGTTGATGACCTTATCCAGAACCCCAAGGAGCTCTTTGGGCTGGAGCCCCTTTTCCATCAAACGGTAAAAAGCTCCGAATAAGTCTTGAGGACCTACCTTTTCAAAGGCATCCTGGTATCGGTCGTAGAGCTGCCGTCCATTCTCCTTGTTCAAAAGCCCCTGTATGTATTCACTGATTCGAATGATTTTTTCCGGATTCCCGTTCATATTCGATTCCTTTCTGCCGGCTATGGTATGTAACCTTTTGTTGGCTTTTTATGGCGTGGCTTTTATCATATCGTATAGCCTCTTATTCTGATAAATCCTCTCCTTGCCGATTTTTTCCGATGTTAGGAATCCCTCATTTTCAAGGGCTGTCAGGTAGTTCGATGCTGTTTTCCTAGTAATAGACAGCCCTTTTTCAATATAACTGATCTTCGTATAAAACTCGTAGAATAACAGATCAATCAACTCTTTTGAGTAAATTTTCGGCAACTTCTCTTTAATCTCTTTACTCATTTTTTCTACTTCCTCATTGATCTTTTTTACTAATTCCAAAGTTTCAACGGACATTTCTTCCACACCTTTCAGAATGTATAATATCCATTCCTCCCATTCCCCGGAATCCCTGATATCCTGAAGAAGTCGATAATATTCTGACTTATTTCTTATGATATAGCTACTGAGGTATACGATTGGGCTATCCAGCAGCCCTTTTAATACCAAGTAGAGAATATTTATTATTCTTCCTGTTCTGCCATTCCCATCGTAAAAAGGATGAATGCTCTCAAATTGATAATGGATGATTGATAATTTTATTAAAGGGTCAATGTCATCTTCGTCAACATTGATGTATTTTTCCAGGTTACTCAATAGGCTTCGTATACCCTCCTCCCCCTCGGGAGGAGCATAAACCGTCTCGCCAGTCTTTTCGTTCCGGAGAACCGTTCCGGGTAACTTTCTGATACCAGCACGATTTTTCTCGATCAATCCCTGAATTTCTATAATCATGTTCGTTGTCAGCATTCCCCGCTCTTTTACGAGTTCATATCCCTGCCAAATGGCTGTCCTGTAATTTTCAACCTCTTTGGCTGCCAGACTGGCGCCACTTGTATTGCTCATTGCCTGGTATAGGTCATCATGAGTTGTAACAATATTTTCAATAGCCGAACTATCCTTGGATTCATTGATTAATACAGCATTAATCAGAATATGTTTGTTTGGGATAGTATCCGCATATCCCTTCAATTCTGCCAATGCCCGGTTGGATCTTGCCAGTTGCTTCAGTACAGCCTTGGTTTCCAGCTCAACATTTGGTGGTAACATCGGCAATTCATAATCAAACATTAAAATACCCTCCTCATTATGGGTATTTTATCACTCTTTATTACCTGAGTCAATTTTACATGTGTAAAATATTAAAAAAATTACCCTCGTTTTGACGACGTGGGTAGTTTTGTGTGTTTAATTTCTATTATAATCTTCTTTCCTATGTCCCAGGAAAAAGGTCAGCCAATCCTCTTTGCAGGTATAAAAGGCATAGAGCATATATAAAGCACCTGTAAAAAAGCCCAGAATCATCATGGCTATAATCCATAAAATTTTTGCAGCCCAGGATTTTTCCCGAAATACGATCCACATGGAAAACAGAACAAATCCCACGTATAAATCGATCAGGGACATGACTCCCCACGGGTTTGCCAACAGTTTCCCCCCGTCAGCCAGAAAATCCCCGTTGATAAAGCCGTTTGCCAATCCGGCAGTCATGGCCAAAAGGCCAATCCAAGCTATCATTTTACCTGTTTTCATCCTATCGCTCCCCTTCCTATTTTCGTGATACTGAAAATATACCCAATTCCATTAAAGCAATTCCATTCTTTTCTTATAGTCGGGCATAACACTCCCGACCTTACGCCAAAAGGACCGGTCATGATTCATATGATGGATATGACAAAGCTCGTGGACAACGATGTAATCGATGAGGTCCATGGGTAATGTTACGATCAGATAGTTGTAGGTAATCTCCTTTTTTGTATTGCAGCTGCCCCAGCGTTTGCCTATTTTATCAATTCGGATGGAGCGGGCGACAACACCTAAAGACTTTTGATATATTTCCGTTCTTTCTTTTGTAATCTGCTTGCTCATCTTGATATAAAACTTGCTGACTTCATCCAGCAGCTCCGTTTCTGACAAGCCATCGGCAGAAATCCATTCATCAAGGGGCCTCATTTCTCCCAAATATTTTATATATTGCTTCCCAACTGTGTTCAATTTAATCCTCGATTATTTCCTTCCACTTGGCCAAGGAGGCCTTGTCCTTGGTTACATTGATAAAAGACAAGTTTTTGAATTTAGTCATCTGCTTTTTCACTTTGCTGGCCATTTTAAGGACATCCCCATTCTTCGTGGTACAGGAGCCCTTGATGATCTCATTCAAGGCTGAATCATTGATAATTAATGTAATTACCTCTTCTTTGTATTCTTCCAGTTTGGATAAAACCGCAAGAACAGCATGCAATCCGACAACAGCCGGCTTCACATATTCCAGATAAAATTCGTCTTTCTTGACAAGAATATCGTCCTGAAAGACTCGGTATAGAACTTCAATATCTTCCCCTTCATATAACATGGGGAATGCTGCTAAATATACTTTGATCATTTTTTGTTCTCCTATGCCCTGCAACTCGAATTTACTATGTCCAATTCTACTCCTCGCCCCATCGATATTTTTTATTCTGAAACAGCGTATCCAACTGGCAATTCAGACACAATCCATTGTGGCAGCAAATGGTACCGCCACATTTCGGACACCTCCATTTTTCTTTTTCCTGTATAAGGAATTGTTCCATGCCATGCTCTTTAATAGATTCCAGGTTTTCAATCATACTCATATGATATTTTGTACGGTACCGCTTGTCCAGGGATTTCAGCATCTTACAGGGATAATCCTTACATTCAAAACAAAACCGAATCTTTCCTTTTCCCAGAAGTTCACACCGGTCTCCCATATGGGTGCAGTTTTTCCCCCTTGGAATACAGCCTGGGCAATAGGTTTTGTGAAATCCTTTTTTATTCAAGTCCATTTCCTTGAATTGGTGCGCAATGCATAACCGGCAGTTCATACCGCATGGAGCAATAAGGTTTTCTTTCATGATTATGCCCTCCTTGCATCTGATAATTATATCAAATATCAGTTTTTTTCCTCACAGGAATCCAAGCTTAAAAAATCAAGGGAAAAACAAAGAAAACAAACGCTGCCCAAAGTCCGTAAACCGGCAGATATTTCGTTATGGCATCCTGAATCTTCGCCGGTCCGTTTTTGTTCCGCAGAAAACTCCCGTAGGAGAACATAATCCAGATCAGATGAGTGAAGATAAGCAGGTTAACCCCCAGCACAGCCAGCCTGTTAGGCGTAATTCCATAAGAGGAAAGTCGGAAGACAATTGCCGACAAGGCTATGCCATCAATGATAAGCGCCAAAATAATCAGCACCATATTGATATAATCAATAGTGTTCTTTTTCTGGTTCCCGCCACTTTCAGTTATAGAGAAAATGGAGATGATCAATACCACAAGCAGTATTCCATTGAAAACCAGGAGAAAATCACGGTCTAAAAAGGGATTTTTCCCCGCCCAGAGGACGGTGATCAGGTAAGCCAACAGGGTAATCAGCACCAGGGGGCTAAATATTTTTGCCAGATAAGGTGCAATATTTTTAGCAAGTTTCAGGTCCCTTGATACCAAATAGGTGGCGGCAACAGCCAGAGCAGCAGCACCAAATACCACCACATTTTCGATATAGAAATCTTCTATATTGATGCCGATGAATTCAAACAGCTCTAAGGTGAGAGCCGTCAACATCATTCCGCTTATGGCCATGCTGAGGTACAGTATGCAAAATTCTCCATTAAATTTTAGATAAGCGAGTCTTTTGCTGCTCACTGAATATTCATTTCCAGTAAATGCAAACCCCACTAACACCCATAAAAAAACAGGAAGATGCAGGTATGCCAGGATAATACTGTCCTTTTGTTCCAGCGGAAGAATATTAAGGTAAACGGCAGCGAGCAGGAAGAGAGAAATAATGGTGAAAACTACATTTTTCCGAGGCAGATTGTTGTAAGCAAAAAAGGCAGCAATGAAAGGGACTATGCCAAAAATGAGGTTAATGGGGGCAATTGTATTCATCTCGACAAAGTGAAAAAGCACCCTGGTACTAATACCTGCCAGAATAGCCAAAACACCCATGGCCATAAAATCCCTTTTTATCCGAGAAACTTTTTCTAAGTCATCCGTCTCTTTAAAGTGTAGTCTTTCATTCCAAGCAGCAAGGATCTGGGAATCCGGGTTTTCTGCCCAGGCATATGGAAATTCGATTTTAAAAGCTTCAGGCTCTTTTCTGAACATTTTTTCCAGCTCATGGGGATCCCCGATATTTTGAAGGATTGGATTGTTCCTTTCCACAGCTATCACTCTCCGATCCAGGAAAATACGTATTCGGTGTGATCAGGTGCTTTCACCTCTGGTTGGCTGGTAATTTCAAAATGACCTTTGAGGTTCTTTTCTTTTGCTGCAAAGTCAAAATGGGCTGCTGCGATTCCCATGTCCACCCGTTGGATGTCGTAGGGGAACCGATCACTGTAGCCAGGTTCTTTATCCTCGTAAAAATGGCAACCCTTATCCTTCAGCAGAATCCGCCAAGGTTGTTTGTTGGAGGCAGAAGGGCCTAGCCGAACCATCTCCAATGGGAATGCCAATTCTCCTGCCTCCTCTTTCTCTAGTGGAGTCTGAAAATCATTAAAAAAGAATAATTGATTCCACTTTTTCCGTTGATCGGCTCGTATCATTTTTCGCATGGCGATTTCCTGAAGGTGCATCTTGGCAGCCGGATAGCCATAGGGAGTGATGACGGGAAAAAGTTTTGAATCATCGATCTCCATGGCCTTTGCAAATTCGTTGCGGTCAAAGGTTCCCCCCAGCCAACAGGTACCCATTCCCTGGTGGGCTAAATAAAGCATGAGGGCTTCCAATTCGTATCCCAATGCTACCAAGGCCATAGAATCCGCCTCAATAGTCGTTCCGATATACTGTTTGGCCCCTTTGATGACACCGTAGGTCCCCAGCTTTTCTTCGTTTTTCGCTTCCCGGTTGTCCAAAAAATGAAAATCCACTTGTTTTCCGAAGGGATTATCCAGCCCAGCCACAAAGGATTCTATTTCCTTCCGCTTCTCCGGCTCCACCCCTTGATCTTTATAGTTCCTGACGCTATACCTCTTCGTTACTGCTTCTTCTATGGAAAAATTAATATTCATCGAAGTTCTCCTTTCTGTACCCTTAATAAGAAGGATAAAGCCCGTCCCAGACAATCTTTCTATACTGTTCTGGATCCGTATCTCCCTCCGTACTAATGATAAGGATTCTGGAATCCTTTTCTAGCTTCAGTTCGTGGGCCAAATCTTTCAGCGATTCCTCCTGAAGTGTCATTGTTAATATACCCAATCCAACCGCTCCCGATTCTCCCGATATTACCTTCGGGTCATCTCCAAGTGGATTCCCAAGGATCCTCATCCCCTTGGCGGTGAAATAGTCGGCGCAGGAAATGTACAGATCCGAATAGTCTCTGAGCAGGCCCCAGCTGACAAGACTGGGCTCTCCACATGCCAGACCGGCCATGATGGTGGGCATAAATCCCGTAACCGGATGAGGTTTTCCGTCCTTGGCCCAGGCAGATTGATAGATGCAAGCCGCCGTATCCGGTTCAACAATAATGGTCATGGGCCATTCCTCCTTGTATTCAGAAAGCAGACAGCCGAGCATGCCTCCCGCAAAGGAGCCGACTCCCGCCTGGAGAAATACGTGGGTTGGTTTTCCATCCCCATTCTCCTTGATCTGCTCCAGGGCTTCATCCATGATGGTTCCATAACCCTGCATGATCCAGGAGGGGATTTCCATATACCCTTCCCAGGCGCTATCCTGGATCAGCACACCACCGTGTTCCTTGGCATACTTTTCTGCAAGCCTGACAGAATCATCATAATTGAACTCGGTAATGGATGCTTCTGCCCCTTCCTTTCGAATATTCTCCAGCCTGATTTCCGAAGAACCCTTCGGCATAAAGACCACCGATTTGTGGCCCAGCTGATGGGCGGCCCAGGCGATTCCCCTTCCGTGATTGCCGTCGGTCGCGGTTACAAATGTGATTACGCCGAGTTTTTCCCGGATTTCCTCTGATCGAAGTTTATCGAATGAAAGCTCGGAAATATCCATGTTCAGACTTCCCGCCAGATACCTTCCTAACGCATAGGCGCCGCCAAGTACTTTGAAAGCGTTTAGCCCGAATCGGTAGGATTCATCCTTCACCCAAATGTTGCCTACTCCCAGATGCTCCGCCAGATGGTTCAGCCTGGCAAGGGGAGTCCTGCTGTATTGGGGAAAGCTTCTGTGAAATGTCCGGACTTTTTTCAGGATATCCTTATTCATGAGGTCCATCGGTGTCTTCCCGCCGAATCCCTTTCTGGCGTTTTCATTGACGTAGTACTGGATATCTTCTCTATTAATCATATTCTCCTCCCTGAACCACCTGATCAGTAACTACATTAATTGTATATAGCATCTCTCTATTTCATACTTTTCCTGAAATCTATCAAGTTGAATACCTCTTCAAGCATTTGATCTGAATCTACATTAAAAACCAGTGGGAAGTACTTCAATGTATTTCCCATTTGTCTTGAATCTGTAACTATCTGCTTCACCTCATCCTTAAGAGGAAGGCGATAAAATTCTCCTCTGGATTTTTCAGGAATATAGATGGTCACTCTGAAAAAACCGTCCCATATGGATAGCCAAAAGACCGTTGCTTCCTTGTTCCCACCGCGAGGGCCGGTCCACCGATGGAGTCCTTTGCCGAGCCATGCCTTCCCGTCGGTATAATATCGCCATTCCAGCTGGATGTCATGGTTTTCAAGCTCCATTATGAATTTTACATAGGCAGGGTTTGCTTCCTTCAGGGCTTCCGCGATAACCTCTTCTGTCGGTTGTATGTCCGGTTGTCCAAGGAACTGTCGTCCGGTTGATTTCATACCAAATCCTCCCTTCTTGATTCCATCCATCATAACCAGTTTATCCTCTGCACAACTCAACCAAATTCTTGACGGTGTTGGCATTACGAATCGTAATTTGATTACAAACAGGTTTCCCCACGATTTTTGACCACCGAGTCCTGGAGAATGTTTTTATAGGGGCAGACCAGAAAATTACATTCCCATAGCTATCTACTTTTTCATATTCCGGCTTGGCTTCTCCCACTTCTTTCATTGCGTCACTCGCTGTGATTGGTGGCATGACAAATATGGCATTATGCTTTGATTCATTATCCGTACCCCACCAACTTGGAGCATGGTTATAGGCTTCAATTAATTCTTCTGACGACAGGATCATCAACGAAAGCTGCAGATTGAATTTGTCGAGAAGTAAAGATTCCAATTTTTCTTTTAAAAATTTCTCATCAGCATAATCGCTTGAAAAGATTATATTGCCACTGTTAATATACGGAAATACATTCTGGAATCCATTCTCTTCAAGTAATTCTTTTAATTCTTTCATGGATACTCTATTTTTTCCACCCACATTGATGCCGCGGAGTAATGCAATATATTTATTCAAAAATAAACCTCTCTTATTCGTTATAGATGCTAACCATGTTTCTCTTTCAAAAATTCAATAGTCGCCTCCATTAGTTTTTCCAATGCCTCCAGGTTGATATCCGATAGTTTCTTCGCGTATATGCAGGCCTTGCCCATCGTAACCTTGCCCAAGTCCTTCAGCAAATACTCATGCTCCGGAGCACCGGTGAATACATATAAGGAGATTGCTGCCTTCCGCGGTGAAAAAGCCACCAGGGGCCAGTCTCCTTCCTGCCTGCTTCGCTCGGATTTATAATGATAGCTTCCAAAACCGATCATCGAAGGGCCCCACATTTTGGGGGGATACCCAGTAACCCTTTGCATCAGCTTCACAAGCTCAAGGCTGTCTGTACGCTTTTGTTCCGTATCTGCAAAGGTTTTGATGAATTCGAAAACATCTCCATCGTGCTGTTTGGTCTTCAATTCTGCCATAGGAACACCTCCGCTTCATGGCTGAACAACATAAGCCAAAGGCCGGAGTCATCCTTCCTTTGGCTTTTTTATGTCCGATGCTACAAAATCTCTTTATTAAAATGTCCTCTCGTGTCCGTTTCCTTATTAAAGGCAGGCTTATTTCCTTCACCATTCAATTTGTTTGTGGCCATCCGAATAATATTCAAAATCTGCTCTTTTGATTCAATGGTGAAATTTAATCGGAAAGCCTCGATGCCGTTCATGTTTTGCAGCTCATCCAAAAGATTGAGGGTCTTTCCATTCAGGATTGTCGTGGAACAATCATCATGGGTAAGGATCGGGAAGGTTCCGTGTTCATCCTTCAACTCATAGCTCCTTTTTTTGCATACTCCGCATTGATTCATTGGTTTCAGTGGGCAATATTTTGTAAACATCATCGGCGCTCTGCCATATACGATCATTTCCAGCGCAGGATAGCCGTCATTTTCTTCAACATAGGCTTTCACCAAATCGTCTATTTGCCGCTTATTCAATTCATAGGATAAGGTGACTCGTTTCGCACCCTGCCTGTAGAGTTGATAGCAGCTGGCCGAATTAACAACATTGAGAGAATAGTCAGTAATAAAAGGATTGGTTTCTCGGTAGTGATAAATTCCCCCATATCCGCCAAGGAGAAGCTGACCTTCCATTTCCTTATATTCGTTCTGGTTTCTTCTTACGATGTTTTCAAAATATACTTCTTTGATTCCACCATTCACGCAGGCATCGTACTGCTCCTGGGTTGTTACAGAAGCCGTCAGATAGGGTTTGACCGGTTCAAAGCTTATTTTTTCTTTCGGTTCCAAGGCTTTGGTTCTTTTCTTCTGGCTGTTGAGCTTTAAGTCATACAGATCTTGAACAATGTCTCTTCTTGCTGCATTTAACAGTTTCGCCGGAATAAAGACATTGGATTCCTCAAAATCCACATGGCCCAATTCGAATATGGTGTCATTCAATCTGGCAAGCTGCTTGATGACCTGCTCCTTCGTCGTTGGGTTATTAATGGCTTCCCCCAGTATTTCGTCCCCACCATAGGAGACCTGAACGCCCAGGCCCTCCGCCTCTATTTTCAGCATCGAACCTGGATAAGCCTGCACTTTCATGTCCAGGGGAAAACGCCGGAATTCTCTTTCCATGGTTTCGTCTAAAGCTTTGTAATAGGAATAATCCTTGGTGATATAGACCAGATCCCCCACAGACAGTTTTTCTTTGACTTTGATATAGCAGACATCTTCTGCTCTGTTGATAAAATTACCGTCTTTGTCGTAAAGCTTTACAACATTTAAGATAACATCTTCCCGGCCATGGCTTATTCGGATGATATCGTTCTGATTCAATGGTTTTGTGAGGGTTATTTCATACATCCCCTTGATAGCCTTGCTGATTTTGCCAATTTCAAAACCAACATTATTCGGCCTTGAAACGTTTGTAAGTTCCTTCGGATCTTCGTGAAACAGATATCCTTTGGTAAAGGTTCGGTTGAAGGTTTTGCTCAAGTTTTCTTTGTCGGCTTCGGTCCCTTGCTGATCTAAGGCCCTGCGATAGATGGAAACCACATTAGCAACATAGGCCGGTTCTTTCATCCGGCCTTCTATTTTCAGGGAATCTATTTCTCTTAAATCATCGATATGCTCAATGGTGTTTAAGTCCTTTGTCGATAGAATATAGTTTTTCCCTAAAAGGGTGCCACTCGTGGTATCAATGAGTTCATACTCCTTGCGGCAGGAACCCACGCATCTTCCCCGGTTTCCGCTTCGATAGCCAATCAGTCCTGACATGAGGCAATTTCCGGAATAGGATACACACAAAGCCCCGTGAACAAAAACTTCGATGGGGATCCCCGCGGTTCTTCGGATCCCTTTTACCTTTTCAATATCCACCTCCCGGGCCAGAACAACTCGATTGGCGCCAAGTTCCTTCATGAGCAAGGTCCCGTCCAGATCGTCTATGCCCATTTGGGTGGAACAATGGGCTTCCATATCCAGAAAGTTCGTGACGATAAAATCCAGAGCGGCCAGGTCCTGGACAATAATGGCGTCAACACCAATTTCATTTAATGCCACCATATACTCTTTCATCTCTTCCATTTCGTCTTCAAAAAGAATAGTATTCATGGTAACATAAATTTTTATATTTCTAAGATGGGCAAAGACAATCGCCTCTTTTAATGATTCCATATCAAAATTAGAAGAGTATGCCCGGGCTCCAAATTTTTCCATTCCTAAGTATATTGCATCACAACCATTGGAAATGGCCGCTTTTAAAGCCTCCATATTTCCAGCTGGCGCTAATAATTCCGTCATTGATTCCTCCATCGTGTTCGTTATTTCTTTTGCATATTATTCATTAATCGATCAAAGTCCGATTGAAACAACCTATCCTGAATAATGCGATACTTCTCAAATTCACTTTCAGCATGGGCTTTCGCTATTTCAGCTGTTACTTTTCCCGAATCCATTAAAACATCTCTGTCCGTTGCTTCTATGAAGCGGTTCAATCGCGTTTCCCAATCCTGCATAGTCATCGGAATATGTCGAAGGGCCATATCTTCAGCAATGTCTAAATAGGCAGACACCAGTCGCTGCAACTGTCCCATCTCAAATTCACTTAGGTAGTTTTTGGCTACCGATACGTCGAATTTCTGAATTTTTCCATGAGGTGCATCCTTCCATGATGTCAGTCCCATATGTTCTTTTTCAGAATCAGCGCGGGTATAAATTACTTCAGAGGCAGTCTGCCCATGAATCGCCCAATGAAGCTTGTTCTGAACAGTAGCAAAAAAACGTTTTGTAGCACCTGCACTTACATCGTAATCAATGGCTGTTGCATAAATATCAGTAATTTTTTGGTAAAATCTTCGTTCACTCAGCCGAATTTCACGGACACGTTGGAGCTGTTCTTCAAAATATTGCTCTGTTAATATAGTTCCACCGCTTTTCAAACGTTCGTCATCCATTGCAAATCCTTTGATTGTATAGTCCTTAACAATCTGATTTGCCCATTTACGGAATTGTACTGCTCGCTCATTGTTCACTTTAAAGCCGACAGCTATTATCATTTGTAAATTATAATGCTCCACGTCACGGGAAACTTGCCTTTTCCCTTCGGTTTGAACTATTAGAAATTTTCTAATAGTTGCTTCGGGTACAAGCTCCATATCCTCAAAAATTTTCTTTATATGGTAGTTTATCGTTGGTATTTCAACATTATAAAGTGTTGCCAACATTTTCTGTGTAAGCCAGACATTTTCCTCTTCGTACCGCATTTCAAAACTTTGAGGATCATCACCAGTTGCTGCAATATAGGTTAGATATTCTGCCGCGCTAGAACGGACGGTTATTTCACTATTCTTTTTTTTCGCCATCAGTTTTCCCTTCCGCGTTGATTAAATGATCAATCCATCAATACCGATAGAAATCCTCTTCTTCTGCTTCCATTAATGCATCGATCAACGCATTCCTAAGTTCCTCTTTTGACAAACTCTTTACATACTTTACGATTTGATCATAGCTTTCTTGTCCCCGTTTCTCTTCTTCTCTCTCATATTCTTCAAATTCTGCGATATACCCATCTGCTTCTTTCGGAAAGGCAGTGAAGAACAGCGCAACCTTATGTTTACATACAATTCTTTTACCTTCGGCATGAAGACAATTGCATGTTGATTTTCTGGGATGATTGGTATCAATCATTACATGGTAAGGTTCTTTTTCGCTACCGGCAACCTCTCCCTTGAATTCGTGTTCACTGATCTGTTCCCAAGAGAGAACCTTTTTGCCGTTATAGTATTCATAGCCTCTCCATTTAGAGGCATTACTTGCAATCGATAAAATACTCATATCATTATCTCCCAGCCTAAAAAATAAATGGTATATCATTCAATCAATTCATATAATTTATATTATCCCTGCTACAGACTGGTAAGGGTTCACGTAGGTATTGTAAATGCTTACCGCATAGTGCAAATGGGGGCCTGTAGAAAATCCCGTGGTGCCGACCGTTCCAATGACATCGGCCTTGCTAACAATATCCCCAACGTTAACATTCATTGAATTCAAATGATAATAGGATGTCAACAATCCCATACCATGATCAATAACGATTGTATTTCCGGTTGAGAGCAGCCCAGGGGCCGCTAACGTTACTTTTCCGTTATTTGGGGCCAATACCGGGGTACCTGAGGGTGCGGCTAGATCAATGCCGGAATGCCTCGATGATGAGATCTCATTGTTGACATATCTTATCTGGGCGAAATCTGTTGTGAGCCTCCCGTTAGTCGGCATGATAAACTCGCCCTCCCAAAGCTTTGTTGGCTCTGTCATTGTCCTTGCAGGCTTGACAACTTCGGCAAATTCTCTGTTTGCTTCATCATTGCGATTGGATTGATTCAGAGATTCCGAGACGACGAGATACTGGTTTTTGAAAGTCTTTCTTTTTACGACGAAATTTCTGGTAATCGTATATTCATCGTTTTTTCCTTGATTGAAGGTAACCGTTAGATCATGGTCTCCTGGCGCCGCAGTTAAATCAATGGGCAATACAGCAATAAAATGATTGTCATGTTTAAAAACTGTTTCCTTTGCTTTAACAGCATTGGTATGAATGCTGACTGTATCAGCTTCGTTCAATTTTTCAATTTTCAGTGCTAAAATATTGCCCGGATAATTCTCCAGGGTCGTAATCGTAAAATCTCCGGGATGGCTTTTTAAACAAACAACCCTCGGTGGTGTCTTTCCCTCGCTGCCATAAAAAGATTGGCTCCCAATGGTGACCGTCTGGTTTTCCTTATTCCACCCAACCTCTGCGCCAAAAGCTTCCACTACCGCCCTGATTGGTATAAAAGTTCTGTTCCCTCTTATTATTGCAACGGTATCATTTGGTATTTTCTGTCCATTTTTTATAATATGGGCTTTTCCAATTGGCACCTCAATCCGAATACCGTCTTTTTCAACAACAGCGGTCTGTGTCTTTTGGTTCCAATCAACCACAGCACCCAAAGATTCCATCGTCATGCGCAGTGGTACTTGGGTCCTGTTATTGGAATCAATAAAGGGAATTCCCGTATGACCGCAAAATTCAACCTTCGCATCGTCTATGTCAATATCTACCGCAAAAGCACTAACTGGAAACAGGAGCAGTAAGGCAATTGCATAAGCAACAATTTTTGTTTTCAATTATCGGCACTCCATTTTATTTAATATCTCCAATGACTTTTCAATGAATCAATCTCCCTCTAAGGACTTTTCATCGGTATGTTTCACTGTCGATCAACATTCTATATCTCCAACTAATCTCATTGTACCATCTTGCTTCCCAAAACCAAATTCTTTTCTTTGGGAAGAATAGGATTCGTTGGTCTTTAGAACTGCGGAATATAATGATTGCTATGGGTTGTCTGACTTGCTGGCAACATAACTCCTCCCAGCTTTTACCACATAAATCCAGATATTCTGCATGAGCAATGCTATTTGCTTTCTAGCTTTTTAATTGCATCCAAATTAATTTCCTTAATCGCTTCCAACTGACGAATGGCTAAATTATTGAGAAGTCGAAGCCTCTCTGGCTGTGATTTGCCTTGCTCAATTAAAATTGCATTATAACTCTCCATATTCGCTAAAACCAGTAGTTGATTTAAAGTTGCATAATCTCGGATGTTTCCGGTCTTATCCGCATTACCTTCACGCCATTGTTTAGCAGTAATTCCGAATAGGGCGACATTCAGTACGTCTGCCTCACTTGCATAGGTTGTAGAAATTTGATATGGAGTCAATTCAGACGGAATCAACTTTTCCTTTATTGCATCGGTATGAATCCTGTAGTTAAGTTTAGAGATTTCACGGTTCAGATTCCAGTTTAATGAAAGTCGGCTACTTTCATCACTTTTCAATCTTTTGTAATCTTTAATGATATAAAGTTTAAACTCTGCAGATATCCATGAGGCAAATTCAAAAGCAATATCGGAATGAGCAAAAGTTCCACCATAACGGCCTGATTTAGAGACGATACCAATTGCATCTGTGTTCTCAATCCACTTTTGGGGAGACAGAGTAAACGCATTGTATCCAGCTTCTTTTCTAAACCTATCGAATTCGATAGGTTTAAAGTTCGGATTATGTAATTGTTCCCAGAGCCCTAAAAATTCAATAGTATCTTTTCCACGCATCCAGTTGTTAATAACGATAAAAGGCTCATCACTTTTATATCGCGCAATATCTGTAAGCGATATAAACTCATTTGTTCCGCATCACTTATATACCTGAATTACCATATATCCATTTCCATTAATCACAACGAGTGTGTGATTCGAAAATGCTATAAAACAAGAAACAAGCCTCAAAGCTTGTCTCTTGATCCTTTATGCTATTCGGATGAGTATCCGTTATCGGATACTTAAATATAAATCACTTAAGGTTATTATACTGCTGCCTTTCGACTCATAATATTCAAGCATCTCATCAATTTTCTTCTTGTCATAACTAGTAATACAATCTGATAAGACCTTAACGGTGTAATTGGCTTTGCATAAGTTATAACAGGTTGATTTGACACAAGCAACGGCATCTGCACCGGTTATATAGAACTCCCTTATTTCATTTTTACTGATGAAATCGGCAAAAGCTTCACTGGTTAATGCATTACCTTTGGATTTTGTAAAAATATGATCGGATAGGATATTCAGGTCAGGAACCAATTCTGCCCCAGGTGTATTAGGCTTGAATGTCCTTGTGCCGGCAGATAGATTCTCGTGCTTGATATAGACAACATGAATGTCGTTATTGACTGCCCAATCGATTGCTTTATTGACATTGTCGATTATATCCTTGTAATTCTTGGTGATGTCATTTTGAATATCGATGACCACTAAGGCTGACCTTTTCATATTTCCTCCTCATTTCGCACCAGTTGATATTACTTAATTGTGCTGTTTTTCAAGCTTCACGACGACTTCGATATGGGCCGTCTGCGGGAACATATCCACCGGCGTCGCTTCCTTCATTTCATACCCCATCTCTGACAGCACCTTCACGTCCCGGGCCAGGGTGGCCGGGTCGCAGGATACATAAACGATCCGGTCCGGAGCCGCTTCACCAACTGCTTCCAGCAGGGCCGGGTGACAGCCGGCTCTCGGCGGGTCCAGGATGACTACGTCCGGTTTCACCGGTGGAATCCATTCCCCGTCTTTTCCTTCTTGTCCGGACAGGAGGCCTGGCAGGACATCCTCCACCTTGCCGCAGATAAAGGTGGCGTTGACGCTGCCGTTGAGGGTAGCATTCCGGTTGGCATCCAGTACAGCCTGCTTCACCGACTCGATGCCAATGACCTTACCCGCGTCCTTTGCGCAGAACAGTCCAATGGTCCCTACTCCGCAGTAAAGGTCCAACACCGTTTCCTTCCCTGTCAGGCCGGCGTATTCAGCCGCCTTTTGGTAAAGGTGCTCCATCTGGACAGGATTCACCTGATAGAAGGATCCAGGAGAGATTTCGAATTGATATTCTCCCACTTCTTCCAGGATATTGGGTTTCCCGGCGATATTGATGAATTCTTCTCCTAATATTTCGGAGTTCTTCTTTTTATTGACGTTGACCACCACGCTTTCCAGGGAATACTCGATTCCATCCTCCCGGGGAGGCAGCTGGCTGACCGCTCCATCCATCATTTCCACCAGCTTCTGAGCGTTGGGGATCCCCTTGCCGTTCAGAACCAGGATGGCCATGACCTCTCCCGTGTTGAGCGCCGTCTTTACGACCAGATGGCGGAACAACCCTTTTTCCCACTTGGGATCATAGGCCAGGATGTTGTCTTCTTTCATGAACTTCCGAACAGCAGCAGCAACCGCTTCAGCCGCTTCACTCTGAATCAGGCAGACCGGACAATCCACCACCTGATGGGTCCTGGACTGATAGAATCCAATGGCCGGCTTACCCAGGTTTTCCTGGATTCCACCCTTTCGAGTGATAAGCCCTCCGCAACTGATGGCCATCTGGGCCTTGTTCCGGTATCGGTAAGGATGGTCCATGCCAACGATGGGCCGGACCAGAGGATTTTCAATGCCTCCCAGCCGGATTAACCGATCCCGGACCAGGTTTTCTTTCCATTCCAGCTGCTTCGGGTAATAGAGGGAGCCCAAAGGACAGCCTCCGCATTCTTCCTGCACCGGACAGTCGTATTCTATCCGGGAAGGGGAAGGGACGGCCGTTTCCAGTACCCGGGCCAGGCAATAATTCTTCTTTACTTTCGTGATTTCCACCAGGACCTGGTCCCCCAGGACGCCGGAGTCGGCGAAGATGGTCATCCCCTCGTGCTTTCCGATTCCTTTTCCTTCATTACTCATATCGGTGATGGTCATCACCAGCTGCTGTCCTTTTTCCATAGGTTCTCCTCTATTTCCTCTTATTCCGCTTCTGGCTATTCAGAAGCTCCTTCCATTTCTGTTATTTCTTCCATTGCTTGAGTAACCAATTGATACAACTCCGGATTGTAGCTATTAAACCGTACCGGCTTCATCAGGTCATCGGTGATGGCATGGCGGGTGCTTCCCCAAACCAAGAGCTCTCCTGTTTCCTGCTTCCGGATCTCATAACTCATGGTCAGGCTGGCTGCCTTCAATTCGCTCATCCAGGCGGTGATTTCCAAAATATCATCGTAGCGGGCCGGGGCCTTATAAGTACATTCCACATTGGCCACCGGCAGCCACAGCTTTTCCGATTCCAACCGGGAGTAGGGATAACCCAGTTCCCGAAGGTATTCATTTCTCCCCACTTCAAACCACTTGATGTAATTGGTATGGTAAACGATGCCCATGGCATCGGTATCGGCGTAGATCACGCGGATTGGTGTTTTAATCCTGAACAAATGCCTTCTCCTGTTCTTCTGCTTCTCAACTCTTCAATTTCTATTTCATCTTATTGGCAAACTCTTCGATCTTCATCAGCCGCTTGTTGATGCCCGACTTTTTCATGGGAGGGTCCATCATCTCCGCCAGCTCGGTCAGGGAAGCGTCCGGGTTTTCAATCCGAAGAACCGCCACTTCATACAACTTAGGAGGGAGAGCGGATAGTCCCTTGGCCTCTTCAACCTTCCGGATATTGGCCATGTGCCGGTCGGAAGCATCCAGGGTTTTATCCAGGTTGGCACTGTCACAATTGTTGATCCGGTTGGTCTTGTTTCTCATCTCCTTGAAGATCCGGGTGTTTTCAAAGGCAAAAAGCTGGCCATGAGCCCCCATAATATTGAGGATGTCCACGATCTGGTCTGAATCCTTGACATAGACCACATAGAGCTTTTTCCGTTCAACGATCTTGGCATGAATGCCGGTAAAGCTATTGATCAGCTTTTTCACATCGTTGGCCAGGGCCTGGGTATTGCAGAGAAATTCGATATGGTAGGCCTTTTCCGGATGGGTCAGGACACCGGAGCCCATAAAGACCCCCCGAAGGTAAGACTTCCGGCAGCATTTGGTTTTGATCAGCCCCTCGTAGATGCCGTCGCTGATATAATTCATCCCCTCCCGGACCATAAGGATTCCGGTTTCCCGAAGAATCTGCTCGCTCATTTCCGGCTCATTGATGGTCAGCAGATAGATATGGCCCTTCTTGACCCCGCTGCCCCCCTCGATTTCCAGTTCCGCTTCTGCTGAAAAGTATTCCTTGATCATCACCTTAAAGTGACGGGCCACCGCAGCGTTATCCGTAGTGATGACTAACTTAACCTTTCCCCCTCCGGCCAGCCGCATGCTCCCGCACATGCGGATGAAGCCGGCGATTTCTGCCAGCATGCAGCACTTTTTTTCCGGATTCAGCCGGGCTAATTCATTTTTCGTATCCGTTGAAAAGGACATGGTTCTCTCCCGTAAAAAGAAGGCCGGCAGATCTGCTTGGGTGCATTTCCGACGGCCCTTTGCTACTTGTTGATTGTTCGTTTAGGAATGCTGAGGATTTCTCTGGCCTCATCCGGGGTAGCGATCTCTCTTCCCAGCAGCTTGGCCAGCTTGACCACTTTTTCCACCAGTTCTCCGTTGCTCTTGGCCAGGACACCCTTTTCAACATACAGGTTGTCTTCGAAGCCAACCCGCACGTGGCCACCCATGATGATGGTGGCAGCGGCGATTTCAAACTCATGACGGCCGATACCGGCAGCAGTCCACGTGCAGCCGGGAGGAATGCTTCCCACCATGAATACCAAATCTCTCAGGGTGGCAGTCATCTGGACGCCCAGAACAAAATCAAAGTGGAGGGGATGAACCAGCAGGCCTTTTCGGTCCACCTTCAGGGCAATGTCGATCATCCCTTTGTCAAAAACTTCCAATTCCGGCTTGATGCCCCGTTCTTTCATGATCTTAGCAAAGTTCATAATGGTGTTGTCCGTGTTGACGAAAATCTCATCTCCCCCAAAATTCAGGGTTCCGCAGTCCAGGGTGGCAAACTCCGGAGCCGGCATGATCTCTGTGGACTGCAGTCTTTCCAAATCGGTCATACCTACTGCTCCGCCGGTGGAAGGCTGGATGATGACATCCGGGCAAACCTTATAAATGGCATCCACCGCTTCCTGGAACCGGGCTTTATCCTGGGTCGGAGTGCCGTCGTCGTGTCTGACGTGGAGATGGATCACCGAGGCCCCTGCATCATAGGCAGACTTGGCTTCCCGGACGATTTCTTCGATGGTATAGGGAACGGCAGGGTTGTGTTCTTTGGTTACTTCGGCACCGCAGATGGCTGCCGCGATAATTAATTTTTCCATGTTTTCTTCCTCCTGTAAACGAAACTTCCAACCGCATTATATCATTATAAATCCCGGTGCTCAAGTGTTATCCTTCGCCCTTCCTTTTCAAAGGCCTGGGCGAATTCGTTGGCCATTGTCACCGATCGATGCTGTCCTCCGGTGCATCCGAAGGCAATGTTGAGGGAATATTTCCCTTCCTTAATATAAGAGGGAATGATGCTGGTCAGCAGATTGTAGATGGTGTCAAAGAAAACCTTGCTTTCCGGCTGCTTCATGACGTATTCCTGGACCTTCTTGTTGTTGCCGGTCAGGTGCTTCAGACTGGGGATGTAAAATGGATTAGGGATGAATCGCATATCAAAGACCATATCCGCCTCTTCCGGGACTCCGTTTTTAAATCCAAAGGACTGGATGTTCAGGGTGAAGATGTTCTTCTGTCCTCCCTGGATAAACAGCTTTTGAATCTCCTGCCTCAGCCTGGCTGGTTTCATATTGGATGTATCGATGACATAATCGGCGATGGAACGGATTTCCTGAAGCATGGCCCGCTCCTTTTTCATTCCTTCCCGGGCTGCTCCGGTTCTGGATAAAGGATGGGCCCGCCGGGTTTCCTTGTACCTTCGGATCAGCACTTCATCCGAGGCTTCCAAAAAGAGAATCTGATATTGGATGCCGTATACTTTGATTTCCTCCAGGCTTTTTTTCAGATCCGAGAAAAAATCTCCCCCGCGGATGTCGACGACGAAGGCTGCTTTTTCGATTTTATTGCCGTCGGACATGGTCAGTCGCAGGAAATTACCCATCAGGGAAGGAGGCATATTATCAATGCAATAATACCCCAGATCTTCCAGGCAGATGATAGCCTGGGATTTTCCGGCTCCCGACAATCCGGTGACGATGACGACTTCCATGTTTACTCCTTTCCGATGATCCGGACCTCTGGCTCCAGTTCGACCCCGAACCGGTCCGCTACGGTACGCTGGACCACTTTCATGAGAAGCAGGATGTCTTCCGCCGTTGCGTCTCCTGAATTAATAAGGAATCCGGCATGAAGGGAAGACACTTGGGCACCGCCCAGCTTCAGCCCCTTCAGGCCCGCATCGGTAATCAGCTTCCCGGCAAAATACCCTTCCGGCCGTTTGAAAAAGCTGCCGGCACTGGGGTAGTTCATGGGCTGCTTCTCGTTTCTTTTTCTGGTAAATTCCATTACCCTATCTTCAATTTCTTTAGCATCTCCCGGTGTCAGCTGCAGAGTAACCTGCAGAATGACATCCCCCGACTCCTGAAAAGCACTTCTCCGGTAGGACAGTGCCATTTCTTCTTTGGGCACGATCCGGAGGTCCCCTCCGTTACGGTCCATGACCAGGGCTTCTTTGACTACAAAGGACATTTCTCCGTCGTAGGCTCCGGCGTTCATATAAAGAGCTCCACCCAGGGTTCCGGGAATCCCGCTCAAGGGCTCAAATCCGGCCAACCCAGCGTCGATAGCCGCCTGGGCCACCTGGCTCATGGAGACATTGGCTCCCGCTGTCAAAAGCCCGGTTTCCCGGTTCGCTTCTATTTTCCGGAATCCCTCCCCCAGCTTCAGCATGGCTCCCTCGTAGCCTCCGTCCCGCACCAGCAGATTGGATCCGTTTCCCAGAATCATATAGGGCAGTCCTTCTCCGGACAGATATTCCAGGACCCGGCGGAGTTCCTCCTGATTTTCCGGCAACACAAGAAGAGCCGCCCGGCCTCCCGCTTTAAAGGAGGTGTACTGGCCCATATCCGGTTCTTTGATGATATTGATTTCTTTGCATTCTTCGCATAGCATGCGCCATTTATTATTTTCCATAAATCTATTATACCATATTTTCGCCCTCTTCCATCATAATCTTGGAAGGGAAATTTATGAGTAATTATGCATAATTATGAATATCCCTCTTGCAATTCATCCCGGATGGAGGTATAATCTTCCTATGCCAATCCCTTTTCAGGGGATTGTTTTAAACATCCGCTTCAACAATTCAAGTGCACGCATAAAAATTCATACCCAAGGAGGAACTCAATATGTCAAAAGAGAAAATCGTATTAGCCTATTCCGGAGGTCTGGACACCTCCATCATCCTGACCTGGCTCAAGGAAAAGTATGACAGCGAGATCATCGCCGTCTGCCTCAACGCTGGCCAGAAAGAGGACTATGATGCCATCGAAAAGAAAGCCTACGCCACCGGTGCATCCAAATCCTACATCATCGATATCCAGGAAGAATTCGTCACCGATTTCATCTGGCCTACCCTGAAAGCCGGAGCCGTTTATGAAAACGACTATCTGCTTGGTACCTCCATGGCCCGTCCTCTGATGGCCCAGAAGCTCGTGGAAATCGCTGAAAAAGAGGGTGCCACAACTATCGCCCACGGCTGTACCGGCAAGGGCAACGATCAGGTCCGGTTCGAGACTACCATCAAGGCCCTCAATCCTTCCCTGAAAATCATCGCTCCCTGGCGTACCTGGGATCTTTCCTCCAGAGAAGAACTGATCGAGTATGCAAAAGCCCACAACATTCCTATTGCCCAGACGGCCGAAAAAATCTATAGCCGGGATGAAAACATCTGGCACATCAGCCACGAGGGCGGAAACCTGGAAAATCCCTGGAACGAGCATCTGGATGACATCCACGTTCTCAGCGTTCCTGTGGAACAGGCACCGGATCAGGCCGAATACCTGGAAATCGGATTCGAAAAAGGCGTTCCCGTTTCTGTCAACGGAACAACCATGGGCCCTGTTGAACTGCTGAACCTGGTCAACGAATACGGCAGCCGTCACGGAGTGGGTACCATTGATATCGTAGAAAACCGTTTGGTGGGAATGAAATCCCGAGGGGTTTATGAAACACCAGGAGGAACCATTCTGTACAAGGCTCACAGCACCCTGGAAAAGCTGGTTTTAGACCGGGATACCATGAACTACAAGAATACAGTAGCCCTGAAGTTTGCCCAACTGGTTTACGACGGCCTCTGGTACACCCCCCTGAGAGAAGCCCTGTCCGCTTTTGTGGACGTGACCCAGGAAGTGGTTACCGGTACCGTTCGAATGAAACTCTACAAGGGAAGCTGCATTCCTGCCGGATCCAAATCCGACTATTCCCTCTACAGTGAAGAGTTTGCCACCTTCAGCAAGGACGAGGTCTACAACCAGGCCGATGCCGAAGGCTTCATCAACCTCTTCTCCCTGCCCCTGAAGATTCGGGCTCTGAACAAGAAGAAATAGAAAGGAAACATTCAATGAGCAGCAAGCTATGGAAAGGCCGATTTGCCAAGGCCGCCAGTTCAACCGCTGAGGAATTCAACGCCTCTATCCAGTTTGACCAGCGACTCTATAAGCAGGACATCACCGGCAGCATCGCCCACGGGAAAATGCTGGCCAAGCAGGGAATCCTGACCGGAGAAGAGGCCGACCAGATTGAAGAGGCCCTCCTACAGATCCTGAGGGAGATCGAGGAAGGAAAGATTGCTTTCTCCATCGAGCAGGAAGACATCCATATGAATATCGAAAGCATCCTGACAGAGAGAATCGGCCCCGCAGGCAAGAAGCTCCATACCGCAAGGAGCCGAAACGATCAGGTGGCGGTGGACATCCGCCTCTATCTGAAAGAGGAAATCCAGCGAATCCAAGGGCTACTCCGCACCTTGCTGGAAACTCTGATCGATCTGGCGGGAAAAAATCAGGACACGGTTATGCCTGGCTACACCCATCTGCAGCGGGCTCAGCCTGTTACCCTGGCCTACCATCTTCTGGCTTACTGCCAGATGTTCAGCCGGGACCACCAGCGATTTGCCGACTGTTTCAAGCGAACCGACTGGCTGCCCTTGGGCTCCGGTGCCCTGGCCGGCACTACCTATCAGACGGACCGGGTATATCTGGCCAAGGAACTGGATTTTGCCAATATCTGCCCCAACGCTATGGACGCGGTCAGCGACCGGGATTTCGCCCTGGAATTCTTAAGCTGCTGCTCCATCACCATGATGCATCTATCCCGGTTTTGCGAGGAACTGATCATCTGGAGTTCCACCGAATTTAATTTCATCGAAATGGATGACGCCTTCAGTACCGGAAGCAGCATCATGCCCCAGAAAAAAAATCCCGATATGGCGGAGCTGATCCGGGGTAAAACCGGACGGGTCTATGGAGACCTGATGACTCTGCTGACCATTATGAAGGGACTGCCACTGGCCTATAACAAAGACATGCAGGAAGATAAGCTGCCCGTCTTTGATGCTGCCGATACTCTGGCTGATTCCTTAGGCATTTTCACCGAAATGATGGCCACGATCAAAGTCAATGATCAGGTTATGGAAAAGGCCGCTAAATCCGGTTTCATGAATGCTACCGATGCGGCGGATTACCTGGTGACCAAGGGAATTCCATTCCGGGACTGCCATGAGATCATCGGCCGGATCGTCCTCCACTGTGTTCAGGCAGGAAAAGCCATCGAGGAACTGACCCTGGCAGAGTTAAAGGGATTCTCTCCCGCCTTTGAGGAAGACATTTACGAGAAGATCGATATACGGGCCTGCATCGCAGCGAAAAAATCCCAGGGTTCCACCTCCCCGGAAAGCGTCCGTCAGCAGATTGCAGAATTTAAAATACCAGAATAAAAAATGTTCCAATAAAAAAACAGCCGCCGTCTCCGGGATCAATCCTCAGATTCGGCGGTTATTTGCATCATCACTTCCAGTTTGTTGTAAAGGCTTCGTTCCAGACAACTGTAAAAGAGGCTGATGTCGTTTTTCTTCAGATAAGCTGTTACAGCCTGCCTGTATTCTTCCCTGCTGAACCGGAGAACGAAGGGTGGATATCCCTTTTGCATCAGATAGTAATGCATAATAATACAGGCCATCTCCTCGCAGTAATCATCATAGGGGCTGATTTCCAGAAAACGGGTGTGAAGCAGGGCCGCCCGCAGCAGCGGATTCCCTCCGATTTCCGGGCTAACCTCGTCGTTGTACAGCCATCGGAACAATTCCCGGATTTCCTCCGGAATATCCTTGGAGTATACCGGTGTGAAGTTGTATTCCAGGTTCAGGGGATTTCCCCGACGCCAGCCAGTCCTGCCATCCGAATAAAATTTTTGGCTCAACCGCTCCAGCACCCGCTCATCCAGGTCATAATCCATTTCCAACAGACTGACGGCCTCCTTCATCGCATCTTCCAGCCGTTCCACCAGGCGATGGTCTTCCACCGTTGCCTCCACCACAAACTGGCCTCCAATGATTCTGGCCACCATGTCCTTAGAGACGGCGCTGCCTCCCAGATGAAGGCAGGAGTAGACCCAGTCTATGGCATGAATCCGCTGAATTTCCTGAAGGATCTCACCCCGAAAGGGCTTTCTTTCTTCCAGACTTTGCATCTTTTCTCTGATTTCCCGGAGCATATCGGCCTCCTGTCAGTTTTTTATAATTTTACCACACTTCTGCCAATCCGTGGTATAATATTTCAAAGATTCAGGACGCTTTTTAAAGGAGTTTTTAATATGTTTACTTTACCAGACTTTTTTTACGATTTATCATTGTTTTCGATTACATTCCGCTTACTCATGGCGACCCTGGCCGGCGGCATCATCGGTCTGGAACGGGGAGCCAATCGCCACCCTGCCGGCTTCCGAACCCATATTCTGGTGTGTCTTGGAGCCACTCTGGCCATGCTGACCAACCAATATATCATCGAAGTCATGGATATTTTTTCCGATCCCGCCCGGCTTGGGGCTCAGGTCATCACCGGCGTAGGCTTCCTTGGGGTGGGCACCATTTTCGTTACTGGGCGGAGCAAAATCAAAGGTCTGACGACTGCAGCCGGACTCTGGGCTTCCGCGACACTCGGTCTAGCCATTGGCATCGGTTTTTATTCCGGTGCATTGATCGCCGGCATCCTTATATTCACCAGCCTGGCTCTTTTACCCCGGGTGGAGGGCTATTTCTATAGCAAGTCCAAAGTCATGGATATCTACCTGGAACTGGAGTCCATCGCTTCCCTTCGGCAATTAAAGCATGACCTTCAGGAAAAGGATGTCCTTCTCTATGAATCCTCTTTGAGCAAACTGGAGCCGGTGATTCCGGGGGCCATCTGCCTCAACATTGCCCTTCGGCTTCCAAAGGGCCTGGATCACTATAAGGTCCTGGATTTTCTCAACGAATATCCCTCCGTCTATATCGTGGAGGAGGTCTAGCCAACTTTATAAGCAGTTCTGCCAATTGGCGGGTTTTCTACACAAAAAAAAGACCCTGTAAATCCTCGTAAGAGTTAGGATTGCAGGGTCTTTTTAGTTGAGTGCTTTGCCGGAAAACCGCCAATTGGCAGAACTGCTTATAAAGTTGGTTGTTATACTGGGTAAACCATGTCCTCTTCGTTGAGCAGGTTCAGATCGATGGCGTATCTTTTCTGCTCCCGGCTTTTGAAGAAATCCTCCGCCGGTTTGGGCAGCATGGCCATGGACAGGGCATCTTCCTCCTGCTCCATGTACCGGGCAGCAGCTTTTCGGATTTTGTCCATTTCCGGCTCGATCAGGTCAGCGGGACGGCAGGTAATCTGTTCTTCGTCGCCAATGATCTTCTTGACGATCTCTTCTTTGATAGGAACGGTAGTCCGGCCGTACATGCCCTTGACCACCATCTTAACTTCGTTGGGGATCATTTTATAACGTTCACCCATGACCACATTCAGAACCGCCTGAGTACCCACGATCTGGCTGGTGGGAGTAACCAGCGGCGGATAGCCCAAATCTTCCCGAACCCTTGGGATTTCCTTCAGTACTTCCTCAAATTTATCCATAGCATTGGCCTGCTTCAGCTGGGAAACCAGGTTGGACAGCATGCCGCCAGGAACCTGATACATCAGCGTATTGATGTCTACGCCCATCAGTTTGGGATCCATCAGGCCGTTGTCGATGTACTTCTGCCGGATGGGGAGGAAGAACTCGGCCACCTTGTCCAGAACCGCCAGGTCCAGGCCGGAATCGTATTCGGTTCCCTTAAATGCAGCGACAAGAGGCTCTGTGGGAGGCTGGGAGGTGCCTTCTGCAAAGGGAGAGATAGCGGTATCGATAATATCTACGCCGGCTTCTACTGCCTTCATATAGGTCATGCTGCCGAACCCACTGGTAGCATGGGTATGGAGTTCCAAGGGAATGCTGATCTTGCTCTTAATAGCCTTCACCAACTCGTAAGTGTTATAGGGGCTCAGGAGGCCAGCCATGTCCTTGATACAGACCGAATCGGCACCCATTTCCTCAATTTCTTTGGCCAGCTGGATAAAAACTTCATTCGTATGAACAGGGCTGATGGTATAGGAAATCGTACCCTGAGCGTGGCCACCGAATTTTTTAGTTGCTTTGATGGCTGCTTCCAGGTTTCTAGTGTCGTTCAAGGCATCAAAAATCCGAATGATATCGATGCCGTTTGCAATGGCCCGGTCCACAAATTCGTAAACCACATCATCGGCATAATGCTTGTACCCCACCAGGTTCTGCCCTCGCAGAAGCATCTGAAGCTTGGTATTTTTTACGTTCTTTCGGATGGTCCGAAGTCTTTCCCAGGGATCTTCATCCAAAAACCGCAGGCAGGCATCATAGGTTGCTCCACCCCACATTTCCAGGGCATTGTAGCCCACACTATCCATGGTCTCCAGAATGGGAACCATCTCTTCCGTTCTCATTCTAGTTGCGATCAATGATTGGTGCCCATCCCGCAGAACGGTTTCGGTAAACTTCACTTTTGCCATACAATCCTCCATAATTCAACTGGGAAAACATATCAGCATTATATCTTAAAAGGCTGATTTTTCCAATGTTCTTTCAATATGTATACAGTATTAATATCAAAATTTATATCAACTGGATTTCATCTCCCGGGCGAACGATTCCTCCCTGGACGACCACAGTGAATATTCCTTCTGTAGGCATAACGCAACTGCCGGTCTGCTGCTTGATGGCACAACCGTGATGGCACTCTTTCCCTATTTTGGAAACCTCCTGAATGGTATCCCCAATCCGGAGACGGATACCAATGGGCAGGGTCTTCAGCTCAATCCCTTCGGTGGTGATATTTTCAGCGAAAGCTCCTTCTGACAATTCCAGACCCATTGCCCGCATCTTGTCCACGCTTTCATTGGCCAGCAGGCTTACCTGCCGAATCGGATCCTGCCCACAGTGGGCGTCCCCCTCGATTCCTTGATTTTCCAGGAATCTGGCCTCTTCCACCGGGTGCTTGATGACTCCCTTTTTATCACTTACATTGATTGCTAATACCTTTGCCATATTTATTCCTCCCTGTAATCTCCGGATTTTCCCCCGGATTTGCTGCTGAGCCGGATGTCGGAAATCCGCATTCCCCGATCGATGGCTTTACACATATCGTAAATAGTCAATGCTGCAACGGATACCGCATGGAGGGATTCCATTTCTATTCCGGTTTTTCCAATGGTGCTGGCCGACGCCTCGATATGGATCGCTGAATGTTCCTCATCCAGAAGAAAATCCATCTCTACGCCAGTGATAAAAATATTGTGGCACATGGGAATGGCATAAGCCGTATTTTTAGCGGCCAGGATACCGGCAGTCTGGGCTACCGACAGGACATCACCCTTGGCAATTCCCCCGTTCCTGATCCGCTGCAGGGTTTCCGGCTTCATATAAATGCTGCCCCTGGCAACGGCAGTCCTGTGGGTATCGGCTTTTTCCCCCACATTCACCATCCTGGGGCGGCCTTTCTCATCAATATGTGTCAGCTGATCCATGGATGTTACCCTCCGATTTTATTCATATCCCTGGAAATCGGGGCCTGCCCGGATCCCAGATGATGCTTCTCTTCTTTCCCTTTGATAGCTTCCGTCAGTACCTTTTCCAGATCTCCTGGCTGCCCTTCCCGAAGGGCTTTCTTCAAGTCGATCTCCCTTTCGGAATGTAGGCAGGTCTTTAGCTTTCCGTCGGCAGTCAGCCTCAGTTTGTTGCACTGGCTGCAGAAGTTACAGCTAATGGGGGTAATGAATCCGATTCGCCCCAGCGCCCCACGGTACCGGTAAATTTCCGCTACCCCCTCCTGATTTTCTAGCGGTATCAACTGAGGGAGGCGGGCCTTGATTTCTTCACTGGACATATAACCGTTGGCAAAATCGTTTTCAGCCCGCCCCACCGGCATCAATTCAATGAAACGTACTTCGTAATCGTGCTGAAGGGTCAGCTGAACAAAGTCCAGGATTTCGTCATCGTTGAACCCCTTCATCATCACTACATTCAGTTTGATGGGTACTAGACCTGCCTTGCTTGCAGCATTAATCCCGGCAATTGCCTGGTCCAGATCCCCACCCCGGGTGATTTTCCGGTACCGGTCATGTCTCAGGGAATCCAGACTGATATTCACCCGATCCAGTCCGGCATCCTTTAGTTTTTCAGCCATCTGGGGCAGCAGGACTCCGTTTGTAGTCATGGTGATTTTTTCCACTCCGGGGATCTGCTTCATCTGTTCCACCAAACCGATGATGCCTCTTCGAACCAGAGGTTCTCCCCCCGTCAGCCGATATTTGCTTATGCCCAGCTTGGCTGCCGCCTCCACGACCCGGTGAATTTCTTCATAGGACAGGATGTTTTCATGACCAAGATCGGCTACCCCTTCTTCTGGCATACAGTACCGGCATCTCAGGTTGCATTTATCTGTGACGGAGATCCTCAGGTAGTTGATTTCCCGTCCGAATGTGTCTTTCATGTTGCCTCCAGTTTTAAAGTCTTATCCTTTATTTTACCCCATATCCCCACTTTTATCAACCTTCTTGTGGAAAGAATGGTCGGATGATATAATGGATGAAAGGAGTCCATAATGTTCCAAACAGATTTGGGCACCCTCATCAAAATCTTCATGTTGAAAGGGGAGAATACCAATGAAGGATTATTTTGCCATTGCCGCATCCCTGCTGGAATATAAAAAAGAACTATCTGCCCTGTTGTTGAGCTTGGATCCGGAGGATATCCGAAGGGGAAAGCTGGTGCTGGACGACCAGGTTCTTTCTGAAGATTTCCGAGGCGCTGTCCTTTCCCAGTCAAAGGGACTTCTGGAGGATTATCAGATTCGATTCCACAATGGCCGCATTCATGTTCGAGTGGATGCCCTGGCCCGGCAATTGGGCCCTCTAACCCTGGAATACGATATCAACATTCAGGAATTCCGCTTTGACCCTTCCGGTCACAAGATTTTTGCTGATTTTCGAGAGTCAGCCGTCTCCAACGGCAATATGGCTCAAAAGTTGGCGGTTAAGGCAGCTCTGCTGAACGGACCCCTGCTGAAGACGGCAGCCCAGTTTTTGAAAAAACCTTTCCTTCATGTGGACGGAAATCATCTTCTGGCTGATCTGGACAAGCTGCCCCTGCCAGCAACCCTTCCGGAAACCCTGGAAGTCCGTTACCTCAGCTGCATCGACGGGAAACTGACCTTTTCCCTGCACCTATAATGGAAAAACAGGAGACGATTCACCTATGAAATATCTGGTTCTCAGCGATACCCACGGTAAAATCAATCGGGCTTCCCGGCTTTATCAGGAAGTCGGAGATTTTGACGGCATCATTCATCTGGGAGACAACGAAGGAGACGCCCGGGCATTGGAATCCCAACTGGGGACCGATGTCTTCTCCGTCAAAGGAAACATGGACGGCGGGGTTGGTGAACTTCACCGAGTCCTGGAAACGGAAGGGGGAAAGATCCTCCTGACCCACGGGCACCGGGAAGACGTAAAAAGCAGCCTGCAAAGGCTGCTCTACAAAACAGAGGAAGAAGGCTGCAAGGCAGCTCTTTTCGGTCATACCCACGAACCCTACTACGGAAATTTCGATGGGATTGTTCTATTCAATCCCGGCAGTCTCACCCTGCCCAGGGCTGGGAGACTGCCTTCCTACGGCATCCTGGAAATCAAAAACGGAGAACTCCATCTATCCATCGCCTATTGTCAATGGGCGGAGGAAGGCGGAAATTCTCCGAAAAAGCCGGATATTCAAGGAGGATACCTCAAGGATCTCCTTAACAACAGTGACCGCTTCTAATAACAAAACCGGATGAAACATCCGGTTTTGTTATTATTCGTTGTGATCACCACTGTTAAACTTGGAGCTGTACTCCTCATAGATGGTCCCCGGATCCCTTCCGGAATCCGAACCGCCATAATTTTTTCGCCCTGCAGGGGGCTTTGGTACCACAAAAGCGGCAACGATATAAGCCAGGATGCCGGAGAAGCCAGCAAAAATCAGGCCTACAAAAATGACCCGGACCACCACCGGATCCACATTAAAATATTCCCCGATTCCTCCGCAGATGCCGAGGAATATTTTATTGTCTTCGGATCGGTATAACTTCTTGTCCATCACAGCACGCTCCTTTCATCAGCTTCGTTTATCATTCTGATAGAATATCCCTGCTCCGGTTGCGGTCAATTTGCCGCTCTCCTGGCTTCGGCCCTCAACAGTCAGGTGTATGATCTTCTTCCCAACGGAAACCACCCGGGCTTTTACCAGTAAGGTTTCACCCAGCTCTACCGGCCGGATATACTTGATTTCCATGCTGACTGTCGGAGTGAAGTTCTGATCTGCATAAAACCTGGCCAGCATACCCATGGCATAATCAAAGGCAGCGGCTGTAATTCCTCCGTGAAGGATGCCAATCCGGTTAGTTTCCCATTTCTGGACCTTGAAGGTCAAAGTCACCGAGCCTTCTTCAAAACTGCAGCTGTGATAATCCGGCGCCAGCATGCTGTTGACGGTCCCCTGCTGCCTTGCCACATCATCCCGGACCGATGATTTGCAATAATCCTCTAATCGTTTCTGTCCGTCCATATTCCCTCCTTAAGCAACTCATTTTATGTCATTATACCATAAGTCATCCTATTTTAATATCTAGCATCTGGTATCGCTGAGACAAAAAGTTGTAGAGCCGCTTGCGGTCAGGTTTCCGGTAATAAAGTTCCTGCCTTCAATGGCAAAATGCAGGATTTCTCTCCCCACAGATAAAGCTTTCACATGAACCAGTAATTTATCCCCTCTTTCCAGGGGCCGGATGTATTTGATTTCCGACCCGATTGCCGGGGTAAACTTCCCCTCAGCAAAGAAGCGGGCCAAAATGTCGGTGGTGTAATCAAAAGCGGCTGCAATGATGCCGCAGTGCAGAATCCCAATCCGGTTCAACTCCCATTCTGACACACAGAATGACAGGCTGATGGTCTTTTCCTCATAGTTGCAGTTTTCATAGTCCGGAAGAAGCATGCCGATGATTTTACCCTCCTGCCGGATAATATCTTCCATGATACAAGACCTGCAATGGGTCTGCAGTCTCCGTTGTCCTTCCATATACCCTCCTTCAGATTCCGTTTAGCAGAACAGGATGCAAATATGGTTGCATCCTGTTCTGCTAAACTATAACAAGTATTTATGAAAAGTGAAAAGAAGTGATCTGACTATTGATTGTTGATTAACAGATAAAATGGTTGAGGCGATTTTTCCATTAACATATTCCTTTAAACTACTTCATACATTTCACAATAGCTTTTTCATAAATATCCAGTCCCGCTTCAAGCTGTGCATCGGTTACACAGAGGGGGCACAGGAAACGAATGACATTTCCGTAGGTTCCTGCGCTTTCCAGAAGCAGCCCATTCTGGACAGCTTCTGCAACAATCCCATTCACGATATCAGCATCCGGCTCCTTGGTTACTCTGTCTTTGACGAATTCAACACCCATCATGGAGCCTAAGCCTCTAACGTCACCGACGACATTATACTTGTCTTTCCATTCGTTGAATCGAGCCATACACTTCTCTGAAATCCTCAAGGCCTTTTTGGGGTATTCTTCTCTTTCCATGATTTCGATCAGCTTCAGCGCACTGGCACAAGCAACGGGGTTTCCGCAGTAAGTACCACCAATAGTTCCCGGAGTAACCTTATCCATGATTTCCGCACTGGTTGTTACAGCAGACAGGGGAAGCCCTCCAGCGATGGATTTTGCAGTAGTCATGATATCCGGGGCGCATCCGGCTTCAGCCAGATACTGAGAAGCAAACATCCTTCCGGTTCTGGCCCATCCGGACTGTACTTCATCCACGATCATCATAATGCCGTGCTTGTCGCAGATTTCCCGAACCGCTTTGCACCACTCGATGGGAGCCGGTACAAAGCCACCTTCTCCCTGTACGACCTCAAATACGATGGCCGCCACATAGTTGGCCGGCGATCCTTCTACGAAGACTTCTTCAATCTTACTGATATAGTATGCAACCGCTTCTTCGTCGGTCATCCCTTCCGGCTTTCGGTACATGTTAGGGAATTCTGCCCGATAGACTCCATCGGGGAAGGGACCCATACCCACGGAATAAGATTTTTTAGCGGTCATAGCCATGGTCAGCATGGTTCTGCCGTGGAAAGCACCAGAGAATACGATGATATTGGGTCTGCCGGTTACGCTCTTGGCAATTTTGACCGCATTTTCATCAGCCTCAGCACCTGAATTGACAAACATGGTCTTTCTGGGTTTTCCCTTGACCGGAACCATTCTGTTCATCTTCTCAGCCAGCTCGATGTACCGTTCATGGGTAGTGATGTTCATCATCGCGTGGAAATATTTCTGAGACTGCTCTTTAACCGCATCAATTAGTTCCGGGTGGCTGTAACCGATGTTTAATACTCCAACGCCTCCAACCCAGTCAAGAAAAATATTTCCGTCAACATCTTCGAACATTGCCCCTTCCCCTCTTGCGATGACACAGGGGTACCCGCATTTAATGGCATTGGGCATGGCCAAGGCTCGTCTGTCAATGACCTTTTGGGCATTGGGGCCCGGAAGGGGCATGGTTACTTTAGGGAGTGCATCTCTTAACATAATTTCCTCCTATACTAAATTCACTGCGGAATCTGCTGAATCAATCTTTTTCGATCCTTCTATGCCGGAATACTCTTCTCCGAACAAAGCCAACTGTCGTTCTTCCTCGGAAATTTTATAATTAGCTTTTGACCAGGCAGCCAGCAATCCACCGATCACGAACCATACCAGTACAAATGTCCACTCGATTGCTACCAGCGGTGCCGGTCCAAAGGGCAGATACAGATAAGCAAAGAAAGCAGCTACCAGAATTCCCATGGTTCCGATGAATCCAGCATGCTTGACTCGATAAGGACGAGCAAGTTCCGGCTGATTCTTTCTCAGGAAGATAAAGGACAGGACAACCATGGTGTACATGATTACTACACCGAAGGAGCTGGCGTTAACGAACCATACCAGTGCCCCTTTTCCAAGCAGGCAGGAGAAGGTGCTGATGACACCGCAAAGCAGGATAGCATTGCTGGGAGTTCCGTGAACCGGATGGACCTTGCCGAGTTTAGCCGGCAGCATTTTTGCATTTGCCAGAGAGTAGATAACCCGGGCTCCACCGTAGAGGAATCCGTTCCAGCTGGTCAGGATACCGCAAAGAGCTCCAACAATACATACTTTACCCCAGATCGGGCTTCCAAAATTAAATGCCATGGCATCAGCTACCGGAATGATTCCTTCAACACGGACACTGGTCGGGGCAGAGATACAAGTTGCCAGAATCATCAGGATGTACCAAGCTGCTGCAGCGATGATAGAAAGAATCAGCAGGCTGGGGATTTTTTTCAAGGGAACGTTCATTTCCCCTGCAGACTGAGGGATAACATCAAATCCAACGAACATGGCGGGAACCATCAGCAGTACCGCAGCAAAACCAGTCACGTTGGTGAACAGCGGCTGAGCATAATCCAAGTCTCCCATAAAAGCGCCACCAGTAAAGAAAATAATTCCGACAAGAATCAAACCAGCTGTTGCGATAGTTTGGAAAATAGCAGAAGATTTTGCGCCTCGATAGTTAACAAAGGTGATAACAACTGCAGCCACGATACCGACCAGAGCCCAGGAGGCATATACATCGAATCCAGCGATGCTCCAGAGGAGACCGTATTTAGGAACCGGTACGACATAGTCTACGGCTGTAGCAAAAGCAGGACCTTCCCAGGCGGCTACTCCAAGATAGGCAAAGCTGGTTGCCAGTCCTGCGATAACCGAAGGCCAATAACCCATGGCTTTGTAAGAGAAGACCACTCCTCCTCCGGTGCAAGGGATGGCCGGAGTCAGTTCTGCGTAAGCCATACCAACAAAGATACAGAGAACAGCGCCGATACCATAGGCACCCATTGCTCCCAGCATACCGGCATCGGCAGCCCATTTCCCGGACAGCATGATCCAACCCCATCCGATCATCGTTCCGAAAGCCAGAGCAAGAACGTCTTTGGTCTTAAAAGCTCGTTGTAAAGTTTGAGTTTCGTTTCCCATTTTTCTTCTCCTTTTGTTTTGAGGTGATTGATTTACCTATATATAAAGCAATCCCCATGCCAACAAGATAAACTTTTATCAATTTCTGCCCTTTTGATGAATTCATCTGCTTATCTTCGTTGGAATCAATGGAATTACAAAATAATTATTTTTTTAATTGTCAAATTTGTCACACAATTCCGCCTTGCTTTATTTGAGTTCTGCCCAACCAAGCGTGAACTATTTTTCCTGAACGGGTCTTTTCACGGAAATAAATTTCACAAAAAAGGCTCCTGCAAACCGGGAGGATACCCGTTTAGCAGGAGCCTGGACAACGTCAGCAATCAGGCTTGTTTGTCCGTTCGCAATCCATATTCTGTCATTTTATTAAACAGTTGCCGCTTCGTAATTCCTAAGACTTCTGCGGCACGGTTCATATCATTTTCATAAATTGTGAGAATATTTTGTATGTATTTGCTTTCCAAGTCCTTCCTTAGTTCTCTTAAGGTCTTCTCTGAAAACTCGCCACCTTCTTCATCCGGGCTGCTGTCCGCGAAAAAGCCGGAGTCCATTCTGGCTTCGCCGTTTTCGGAAAAAATCACGATTCGGTCTATGATATTCTTCAGTTCTCTGATATTCCCCGGGTAATTATAGTTCATCAGGGCCTGCATCAGCTGGTCATTGATCCGGATGGGGGGCACGCCCATTTCCTTCTGACTCTTTTGCATAAAATAGTCAATGAACATAGGCAAATCTTCTTTTCGTTCCCGAAGGGCCGGAATCTTGATGACTATCGTGCTGATGCGGTAGAAAAGGTCTTCCCGGAACTTTTCATCACGGATGTCCTGATTCAGGTCATTGTTCGTAGCCGTAATCAGTCTGAAATCAACAGCGATTTCTTCATTGCTGCCCACCCGGCTGATGATCTTGTTTTCAATGACCTTCAGCAGCTTGGTCTGCATGGTGAGGCTTATTCCCCCGATTTCATCCAGAAAGAGGGTGCCCTCTTTGGCGCTCTCGATCCGACCGATCCTTCTCCCGGTGGCTCCGGTAAAGGACCCTTTTTCATGACCGAACAATTCAGATTCCAGTACGGTTTCCGGTATGGAATGGCAGTTGAGGTTTACGAAGGGCATCATTCTTCTGGTACTTTTATCGTGGATATACCGTGCGATGATTTCTTTCCCTACTCCGGATTCCCCGAGAATCAGGATGTTGGCGTTGCTTCTGGCGGCCCTTCTTGCCATTTCCAGTACCTGAGAAAAGACCGGGCTTTTCGTTTGCAGCATGAATTCTTCTTCCATGGAACCAGAAGGATAGGTTTTTTCCGTGTCCTGCTTCTTTCTGTGGCTTAGGATTTCAATTTCCGATAATAATTTTTCCGGCCGGTCTCCCTTTGTTACATAGGAGTAAGCTCCCTGTTTCATGGTCTCCACGGCTTTTTCAATGGTTCCATAGGCGGTCATCATAATGACCTCGGTTGCCGGATAAAGATTTTTGATTTCCCCCAGCAATTCGGAACCATCCATAACGGGCATTAAAAGGTCGGTCAATACCAAATCGTAGGACTTCTTTTCCATTTTCTCCAGTGCTTCCGAGCCGTTATTACAAGTATCCACTTCATAGCCATGGGAAGTGAAAATCAATTCCATTACGTCACAATAATCTTTTTCATCGTCTACAATCAGAATATTCATCGCTTCATCACCTATCATCCTACTACTCTGGGGAAGGTCACCACGAAGGTGGTTCCCGCTCCAATGGTGCTTTCCATTCGAATGCTTCCGTTTATCTTTTGTACTTCATTGTAGACCAGGTATAGTCCCAGCCCATTGCCTTCATTTTTCTGCTTTGTAGTAAAAAACGGATTAAAGATATCATTTTTATAGTCCTCCGGTATCCCGACTCCCGTATCGGAAACCTCCATCTGGACGATATCCCCTTCAACCGAACAGAGGATGCTGATAGTCCCGCCGGAGGGCATGGCATCAATGGAATTACGGATCAGGTTGATCAGGATCATCTCAAAGGATTCTGCAAGGATTCGGACAATCAGGTTCTCTTTACAGGTAACCTCAACGATCACATTTTTTTCCTGCATATTTTTTCGCTGGAAGGAGATGATGCTGAGGATTTCATCCTTCAGATTCAGTTCTTCAGGAGCATTGTTGGAACTTCGGGAAAAGTTCAGGAGATTGTCAATAATCTTCCCGGAACGCTCTACTTGCTTTTCGATCACTTCAACTGCTTTTTCCTTCATGTCCGCTGGCATATCCGGCTGGGATCGCAGTAAAAAACAATAGTTTCGGATAATCCCCAGGGGGTTCCGTATCTCATGGGCAACTCCTGCAGCAAGCTGACCGATGGCAATCATCTTATTATCCTGAATCAGCTGTTTCTTCGCACTTCGTTCATCGGTCACATCGATGGCCATCATCAGAATCTTGAATACTTTTTCCCGGGAGTCCTTGATGGGGAAAAATCGGATCTCCAATATCTTCCGGCCGATGCTCAGCTCCAGGCTCTGATTTTTTTCCAGCTTAAAGGTGGTGTCAATGCTGTCCTGAAGGGCCTTCTTATTCTCATCCCCTACCTGAAACAAGTAAGTGATTTCGGTGTTGATTACATTCCTGCGGTTCACCTTCAAGTATTCTTCAAAGGCCCGGTTAATGGATACCACCCGATAGTTCTTGTCGATTTCAGCCATGTAATAGCTGACTCCGTCAAAGGTAGTCTGAAGTTCATTTTTACTCAGCCTGAGCAATTCCATACGTTCAGCCAGCTCATCGTAGAGGCTTTTATTGGTAAAGTAGAATAAGTAAAAGATAAAGGCCACTCCGGCCACCAGGATAAAAATTAGAATAGCAATATTGCCAAAGGGCTTACTGACCAGCAATTGATTGGATAATCCGAACCATTTCATCTGGAGCTCCGGCACCAGGATGCTCTCGTCAAGATAATAGACACCCAGCCGGGCAATATTACTGAGTTCAGAATTTTTTAAGGAGGCGATGGAAATATTCTTATTATAGACCGAAAGGTTCCAGGGCTTCAGTTCTTCTCCGGTATAACCGTCTTGTATGGCCTGATGAATGGCCATACCATGTCCGACCAAACCGTCAAAATCGCCGGATTCCAGCATCTCCAAAGCTGATCCAATTGAATCAGCAGTTTCAAATTGGATACCCTTGGGCAGACGGAGGTTGTGGGGATGAATACCGCCGCCCTCCACTACAAGGATCCTTTTACCAACTAACTCTTCCTCGGATTGTACCATGGAACCACTTTTCAGATACAGGGCTCCATTGACGGGCACGATTGGAAGGGTGAAGGTAATATCCGTATTCATTTCTGAATTTGGTATAACCAGGGCACAATCGATATCACCTCGAATAAGGCTTTCTTCGATGTCATTATCCACAATCTCCCGGTAGGTCAGTCTGCCATCAAATTCTTCAAAGAGGATGGCGAGATAGTCTGCCAGAAAGCCTTCAGCATGTTCCCCTTCTATTGTGATAAGAGGCCGAAAGCTGTCGCTGACCCCCACAACGATGGTTTCCCTGTTGCTGATCCACTGTTTTTCTCCTGCAGACATTTTTTTTGCCAGGCTGACCCCATTCCAGTAATCCGAATCAACTCCCTGATTTCTGCTGAGGTTGAATCCGATGGAAACAGCCATGGTAATCACTAAGACTATCAATACTTTTTTATACATCTCTGCTATATCTCTCCCCGAATATTAGAACCTCTCTTTGGGTTTCCGTAATTTTACTATAGGTGAGCCTGGAATAAAGGACGATCATCGCCCCGATCAGATACCAAATCATAATGACCAGCCACTCATAAGGCCATTTCAGTATGCTGAGTCCCGCCGGAGTGTACAGAAGCAGCAGCACCAGCAAGATTAGAATGACTAGAAGGGTCAATGGCGCACCGGACCGGAATATATAGGGCCTCTCCATTTTGGGCTCCGCTTTCCTGAGGATTAAAAAGGAAATAGCAATCATCATATAGGAAATAACCGCTTCGAAGGAACTGATATTGACCAGCCACAGAAGGGCCTTTTCCCCAAACAATGGAGCCAGAGCACAGAGGCCTCCCACTAGAAAAATGGCTGCCGTAGGGGTCTTGTATCTACTGTGTAATTTTCCAAAAATGGGCGGAATCATATGGGCTCTCCCCATGGCAAAAAGAATCCGCGTTGCGGCAACCATAAAACCGTTCCAGCTGCTGAATATCCCGAGGATTCCACCAAATATCATTATTTTACCGAACACCGGGGAGCTCATGCTATAGGCCATAGCGTCCGCTACAGGAAGCAACCCGGCCATCCGGACTTCTATCGGTGCTGCCAAAGAAACTCCGATGATGATCAGGATATACCAGGTGGAACAAAGAAAGATGGAAAAAACCAACAATTTTCCTATCTGCTTTGGTACTATATTCATTTCTTCTGTGAACTGGGGAATAATATCAAAACCCAGAAGCATGGAAGGCACGATCAATAAAACCGTGATCATGCCCCAGCTATCCGTAAAAAAGGGCTCCGCGTTGGCGATATCCCCAAAGGAAACGCTGGTAAAGAAAAAAAGGAAACCACTGAGCATCATTGCTGATGTGATGATAACCTGAAAAATCGTTGCCGGCCTGGGTCCAAAGTAATTTAGCAGTGTAACTCCTATTGCACCAATTACACCGATCAGAACCCAGGGAAAAGAAATATCGGGGAACAGATAGGCCAGTGCTGTCGATATGGCCACACCCTCCCAAGCAGCGACACCTATATAGGCAAAGGTGATAGTCCAGCCTACGAAAACAGAAAAATAGTATCCCAAAGCCCTATACGAAAAAGCAATCTCTCCTCCGGCTACCGGCAGGGCAGCCGCCAGTTCAGCATATACGTTACCGATTAAAATAAAGATAATAGCGCCGAGAATAAAGGCTGCCACAGACCCTGCGACACCTCCGGTGGCAACCCAATAGCCGGATAAAGCCAGCCAGCCCCATCCGATCATGGTCCCGATGGAAAGGGCCAAAACGTCCGTGCGTCCTAAAACCCGTTGAAAACTATGGCGATCAACTTGTTGTTCCATACGATTTCCCCTTATTTCAATCCCATTCTTGCACTACCCATCATTCTACTACAGAATAGTTCTTATCGCAAATTTTTCCGAAGTCAGCCAAAATTTCGTTTCACAGTTTCCCAGAACAATTCCCCGGGACTGCTCAGGAACTGACTAAATATTTCTGGAGCAGCTTCTAATGAGGTCTTCATCCGTTCCTCCAGCTGTTCACTGATATGAGTCAGCTCAAGCCTGGATCTCATTCGATATCCTGTGGTGATGCTTTCATACAGTCTCATATTTCTTATGCCACGGCTGATAACCTTTTCTCCAGCTTCGGGATAAAATAAACCGATGATTTCAGCATGTTTTTCAGCCATGGGAACCGTCCTAGTCCAGGGTATAAACCATTCCGGCCGAACATTGTCCTTTTCCATGAGAAACCGGTCAAATTCCCTTTCAATCTGGCGGTGGGAGGCTTCTCCGGGAATCGTCTGCTTTCTTACGATTGGATGGCAGTTACTGTCCAGAATAAAGTGGCAAAGGAATCCCATCAGATAAACGGTTGCCTTCTCCCTATCCAAGTCTGTCAGTTTTCCCAGCTGATCCAGGGCGTAGCGAAAGAAATCCGCTGCCGGACGCTTATGGATGTTATGGCCATAGAGAACATAGGCCTGGGTTTCAGATGGATGATAATAGAATAAAATATCCGGCCCCTGAAGGCCGATACCGAAAAGCTCCGGGTACTGGTTAATTGATTCTTGAGTCGATATCGGAAGAATTTTCTTCACTTCCTTACCAAATACCATATGGGCATAGGCTGCAGGCATGCTGGTCCACCTTTCATTCATCGCGTAAAATCAAAAAAAGGCTGATTACTCAGCCTTCCTTCCGTTAATGGTGCGCGATGAGGGACTTGAACCCCCACGGTCGCCCGCTAGATCCTAAGTCTAGTGCGTCTGCCAATTCCGCCAATCGCGCATATCCAGTTTTAGATAAAAAAAAATGGTGACTCCACCGGGAATCGAACCCGGGTTACCGCCGTGAAAGGGCGGTGTCTTGACCGCTTGACCATGGAGCCACATAAAAAAGTTAATAACCGGCGACGTCCTACTTTCCCAGGCAGCTGCCCGCCAAGTATCATCGGCGCTAAGGAGCTTAACTACTGTGTTCGAGATGGGAACAGGTGGATCCTCCTCGCTATAGTCACCGGATATTAACCGTTCCTCGAAGCCCGAAGGCTGCAGGAACTATTCTGTTGAGGGTTTTCATGCACCCTCAAAGCTGAATAATGAGTATGAACTAAATCAGTTCTTGAAACCATTGGTCAAGCGTTCGACCTATTAGTATCGGTCAGCTGCACATGTTGCCATGCTTCCACCTCCGACCTATCAACGTGATAGTC
>Ga0228536_1000245_pt1 | contig 130442 bp, 108 predicted proteins | sample SJ1Smetagenome_FD_168611 | JGI IMG/M metagenome (GOLD analysis project Ga0228536, IMG submission 168611) | Enriched culture of PCE-dechlorinating microbial communities from Ithaca, New York, USA - SJ1.S | ecosystem: Engineered > Modeled > Simulated communities (microbial... > Unclassified...
TACAGTTTCCATCTCGTTTACCTCACTTGCCAGAATACCCGTAATTGAATCACTTTTCCTTCTTAGCGTCAATTTAAAACGCGTTTTTCAACACCCTCTCGCTTTTGTTCTTGACTTTCAAGATTTGGCATGATAAACTATGCTTCGCTTTGGGGGCGTGGTGTAGTGGTCGAACATGCGGCCCTGTCAAGGCCGAGACCGCGGGTTCAAATCCCGTCGCTCCCGCTAAAAAAGAAATTGCCTTTCGGCAGTTTCTTTTTTATTAATCTGTAATACCAAATTCCCTGGCACGCTCTTCCAACAGCTTTCGATTCTTCTCCAAATCCTTTGGATAAGTCAGATAAAAACCGCTAAAAAGGATCGCGCAGATGATCCATGGGAAAGGAATGGTCCAGAGCATGGCGGTGTGTAAGTTAATGCGATCAGCTATAATGCCGAAAATCAAGGCTACGATGGCTGCAAATCCGCTTTCTATGAAGGTCGTCATCGCGAATGCGGTTGAACGCAGTTCTGGGGGAACTACAGCAGACATCATCGGCTCTTTGGAGCCCTTCCCTGGCCAACTGATAAACAAGGCGGTGACAAAACAAAGGATGGTCAAAGGCAAAATATCCCAGTTCTCCGTTTTCAGGAAGAGAAAGAGAGTAAAAGGAATGCCGATGACCACCGAGATCTGACCGATGATCGTTCTGCCGTATTTAGGGTTTCGCTTGTCAGCCCAATCGCCCAGAACCCCTCCCAGGACATTGCTGATAGCCGTTCCAACGATCATTGCGCCAAACACCATCGGCGCTATCTGCGTGGAGAGTCCGCGTTCCTCAACCAGCCAGAGGATAAGAAACGCCCCCATGATCACCCAGGGCATCGAACCAGCCAGACCCTGTAAGATCGCAACTCGAATAGTCGGAATGGAGAGGACCTTTTTGATGTCGCTGATCTGAGCAGTGTACTTTTGGGAGTCTTCCAGGGTAAGCTTTCCCTGCATCTCAGGTTCCGATTCCCCCCGCAAGGGCTCATCCACAAAAAGGAGAATGACAAAACCAGAAATGATACTGGCAATTCCAAGAATTACAAAACTATATCGCCACATCTCAGGGGTAGCCAGACGTCCGAGCCCAAGCGTAAAGACGATAATCCCAAGTATCCCGACTGATTCCAACAGCCCCAGCATTCTGCCCCTGATCTTGGGAGCAAAAGTGTCAGACATAATGGAGAAAGTTGCCGGCATCAGGCAGCCTAATCCAATGCCTGAAATTACCCGCACAATCAGTAATTGACTGAAGTTTTGCGTTAGCCCGACAATGATCGTCCAGATACCCCAAAAACCTGTTCCCCAGAAGAGCACTTTCTTGCGGGAATGACGATCAGCCAAATATCCCCAGAAAGGAGAACTGAGCGACTGCAAGAGACTGCGGATAAATGTGATCCATGAAAGGTTCCTGAAACTCAAGCCCCAGAGTTGTCTCAATACCGGGCTGAAGATGGACATCGCCTGCCCTTCACCCTGGTCCACAAAGTATCCCAGTGAAAGAGCCAATAAGGTGCGCCACTTGGGGGGTTTCGCTTCAGGAGTTACGATATTCTCTGTTTCGATCGAATCGATTACATCCATTCCAGTCTCCTTGGGTATATTTTTTACAATTTTACTCGCTATCGCTCAAAAATATGGTATTCGAGATAAACTAAAGTATCAAATTGGTTCGGAGAAAACATGGCCCAGGCAATTCACCCTACCCCCACCCCAACAGCAAATCCCACTGCAATCGTTTACGAAGGAAATGCCAGGTTCACCATCCTGACGAGCCGGCTGATTCGATTGGAATTTGACCCACAAAAGAGGTTTGAGGATCACGCCAGCCAGGTGTTCCTTTACCGGGATCAAGTAAAGCCACCTTTCGCTACCTGGAAGCAGGATGGTTGGCTTCATATTGAAACGGATCACCTTCACCTGCGGTTTGTTGAAAATGGACGCTTTCACTGGCGCGATCTGCACATCACTCTCAAGCAGACAGGCCAAACCTGGCAATACAGCTACCCGGATGAAATTAACCTCGGCGGCACAATTCGCACGCTCGATAGTACCAATGGTCGCTTAAGCTTCCCCGATGGACTGATTTCACGTAGAGGCTGGGCGGTGGTTGACGACAGCCATAGCCTGGTTTTCGATGAAAATGAATGGCTCCAGCCCAGGGAATGTGCTCCAGAAAAGAAGGATTTGTACTTTTTTGGCTACGCGCAAGACTATCTGGCTGCGATTTCCGATTACCAACTTATTTCCGGTAGACCCGGCTTATTACCCCGCTGGGCTCTTGGAAACTGGTGGAGCCGTTATTGGGCTTATTCAGACCAGGAATTGCTTGATCTCATGGATGAATTCAAGCAACATCACATTCCACTCTCTGTATGCATTGTGGACATGGATTGGCACATCACCAGGACTGGAAACGCCAGTTCAGGTTGGACCGGCTACACCTGGAACCGCGAGCTTTTCCCACAACCGGCTAAATTCATTGATGAACTGCATCAACGCGGGCTCAAAACCGCGCTGAACTTGCACCCCGCCGAAGGCGTCCACCCGCATGAAGCGGCGTATGCAGGCATGGCATCAGAACTTGGGCAGGACCCCGCCGAAGCCAAACCTATCTCATTTGATATTGCGAGTCACGCCTTCACGGAAGCGTATTTCAAGCATCTGCACCACCCACTGGAGGATCAAGGCGTGGATTTCTGGTGGATGGACTGGCAGCAGGGCACGCAAACCCGAACTGCCGGCTTGGATCCTCTGTTCTGGCTCAACCACCTTCACTACTACGATCTTGGGCGCACGCCTGAGAAACGCCCCTTTATTTTCTCCCGCTGGCCAGGTTTGGGCGGGCACCGCTACCCAATTGGCTTCTCTGGCGATACCATCGTCTCCTGGGAAAGCCTGGCGTTTCAACCGGAGATGACAGCCACGGCTGCCAACGTCGCTTACGGCTGGTGGAGCCATGACATCGGCGGGCACTGCGAGGGGATTGAGGACCCGGAACTCTACACACGCTGGGTGCAATTTGGCGTTTTCAGCCCGATCTTCAGGCTCCATTCCACTAATAATGCGTTCATCGACCGGCGTCCCTGGGGGTTTGGAAAGGATGTATTGGATAACGCCAGGGCAGCAATGCAGCTCCGGCATGCGTTGTGGCCATTGATCTACACGGCAAATTGGCGCAACGCCCAGCAGGGAGAACCCCTGATCCTGCCCATGTATTATTCTCACCCAGAGGAGGCTGCTGCTTACCAGGCACCCAATCAATACACCTTCGCCCGCCAATTGCTGGTTGCTCCCATCACCCAACCTGCAGACCCAAGCACCAGGCTCACACGTCACTCCGTCTGGCTCCCTTCCGGGCAGTGGTTTGACTTCTTCACTGGTGAAGCCCATGAAGGTGGGCAATGGCTCACCATTCACGCTGACCAAAGCCAGATCCCCGTCTTTGCCGCAGTTGGGGCTATCATCCCGATGGATGCCGAAAATCAAAGGAATGGGGTCAAATTACCTTCACGACTTCATATAAGGTTTTTTGCCGGTCAGGATGGAAGTTACCAACTTTATGAAGACGATGGTGAGACCCAATCCTATCAAAATGGAGATTTTGCTCTGACCACCTTCTCACAAAGCCGGCACGAAGCAGTCCTCGAACTTCGCAAGTCCGCTATTGAAGGGAAACCGGATGCTGTTCGGGATTTCCCGATGCTTCGTGATTACGACTTTGAAGTAATAGGTGTTACACAGCCAACCGGGATCACTGTCAGCAACACACAAGCAGATTCGCATTTCGAAAGCGATTACGACGATACCCGTAAGTCCTTGACTGTCCACGTTGTTGGCGTGCCTGCGCACCGGGAACTGATTGTTCGACTTACCGGCATTGAGTTTGAAGCTTGTGAGAGAACACCAATCACTCGTCTCCACCGCATGATGCAGCACTTCCGCCTTTCAACTCTGGCAAAAGGCATGTTCATGCAAAGATTGCCTGCACTACTTGTCGACCCGACTGCCATCTTCGAGATCTCAAATCATTTCACAAAGTCGCAATTCCTGGCGATCTACGACGCGATCGTACCAACAAGTAAGGAAAAACCGCTTGGTGATCTCGATTCAGCTTTTGAATTGGTAATGCGTGAGATGCGGAAATTTATGAAGTGACTTGGGCGTCTATTTTGCCTGGTCTTGATCCTGGTCTTTACCAGGCTCAACATCGATTACCTCTTCCGGCGGGTGAAGCATGCTTTTTTCCGTCTGGTCATAGATGACTGGTTGGTCCAGCATGGCTTCATTCAGGATTTTTCGCGGATAATTCCGCAGTTCATCCGTCGTTTGCACTACTTCCCGAAATAAGCCATCTTTGCTCATTTTTCGCAAGAAAGCCCCAAACTCTCCTCCGAATTTCTTGATCCGGTCAGGACCGAGCACGATAAATGCCAGCGTGAAGATCAATAAGATCTCAGACCATCCGAGATTTAAGAATTCCATTTTCACCCTTTTCAGGAAGGCTTGTTCTCGTCTGATTTGTTCTCTTCGTCAGACTCTTTCTTGCCGTTCAGACCTTCTTTAAACGCCTTAATTCCGGATCCCAATTCGCCGCCGATCTTCGAAATGCGACCTACCCCAAAAACCAAAATCAGGACCACCAGGAACAGGATCACTTCAGGCCATGAAATACTTCCAAACATATTACTCTACCTCCGGGCTTTCAGCTTCGCTGGCACGCCTTGCTTTGTAAGCCAGCGCTGAGAGCCCAATACTCATTAAATATAATACAAATAATGGCAGCATGAAAATTACCATGTTTACAGGATCACCTGTCGGTGTGATCACTGCTGCCATCGCTGCGATCACAACCAGTGCGACCCGCCATCCCTTGGTCAGATAAACGGGTTTGATCACACCTACCCTCGTCAGCACAAATACCAGGAGTGGCAGTTCAAAACTTATGGCTATCCAAAAGATCAGGTTGATCACAAAGCCAAAGTACGAATTCAGACGAAGGCTGGTATTCACTTCCAGCAAACCAGAAAAGAATTTCATCGACGAAGGCAGCATGACAAAGAACGCGAAACTGCCTCCAGTCAGGAAAAGGATTGTCGCAAAAGGAATAGCAACCAATAATCCGCGTTTTTCATTCTTTTTCAGACCCTTTCCAATGAAAGAGAAGAGTTGGAAAAAGATCCAGGGCAGAGCCACGATCAGACCAAGCAACAAAGCGACGCGCATATAGACCGACATTGACTCGGTCACCTCGATGATCTGCAGGTTCTCCACTCCGCCAATGGGCTTTGCGAGGAAATCGAGGACAGGCTTAACAAAAAATGCGCCGACGATCACGCCCGCAAATAAGCCAATGATTGCTCGCAAAAGCACTTTGCGCAAATCTTCAATGTGCTGGCTGAGAGGCATTTTGTCTGAAGTATTGTCTTCCATACTGGGATTATACATAACCAGGAACAAATTTGTCTTGGTTAATCTATACCAAAGAAGTGTTTGATATCTATGATGGCATTATCATTGTCATTTTCGGTATCAAGGTTGTAAAGGGTCATGTCGGGATAACGCTGCTGGAAATATTCCTGAAGCGAAGGTCTGAAGGTGATCACACTCACCCCTTCTTCCCTTTGGTCCACGATATCCAGCGCTTTGATCCAACCTTTGCCCTCGAGCACTTCCAGGGGACCTATCTCATCACAGAAAAACACCTTGCAATCCTCGAAATCCTTCAGCTTCTCACCGACCCACTCAAACGCGTCAGGATGGATCTGCCACCGACCAAAGGTCAGTTGGCTGGAATCTGTCGCAGAAGTCATCAAAACGCGCTCCTCGCCGCTCTGCAACCACTGAACTTTGATGGCTATCTTTTGGGTTTCATCAAATACGGCAGGTGAGATGAAGCCGCCGCATGTGATGCCACTTGAGCGTAAAATCTCTACCATTTTTTGGCAGGTGAGTGTTTTTCCGCTGCAGCTTGTGCCGCAAAGGCTAATGATCGCATAAGTATGTTTCATACAGCAGACGCTGCCAATTGCTGGCACGTCTCCAAAAGCAATGCTGCTGCGTTGATCAGGCTGATTTCATCGATGTCCATGCAAGGATGGTGCAGTGGGAAGCGCTTCTCCGGGTTCTCTTTTCCCGCACCAACAAAAAAAATAGCGCCAGGGATCAACTGCAGAAAGAGCGACATATCTTCCGAACCCATTACTTTGAAGTTCTTTCCAATATTAAATTCAGGGTTGATCTTATCAACAGCCCGGTAAGCTGCCTCGCAGACCGCAGTATTATTGACTGTCGGTGGTATTTTTGTGCCAAACTCGACCTCAGCTTTACAGCCAAAAGCCTGCGCGACTCCCTCACAAATCCGCATGGTCGAAGAGACGATCACGTCCTCCGCCTCTGCTGAGAAAAATCGCGGCTTGCCAGTCATAAAAACGCTGTCAGGAATGACGTTGTTGTTCGAACCGGCATGAATTTGCGTGATGGAATATACGCCACTATCCAGTGCATCCAATTTGCGGCTGACAACTGACTGCAGCGCAGTGATCAGATGAGCGCTTGCCAGGATGGGATCCTCCGCCTTTTGAGGTCTGCCGCCATGCCCGCCAACTCCATGTACTTTGATGCACACATCTCTGCAACCCGCCATCACCGGACCAGGGGTAATGCCGAGCCATCCGGCTGGTTCTTCCGCCCATAAATGTACTGCCAGGGCATAATCGGGTTTGATCATATCGAGCACACCATCGGCGATCATCGCGGCAGCACCTTCGCCAATTTCTTCTGCCGGCTGGAAAAGCAGGTAGTAACTTCCGGAAAGATCATTTTTCAGTTCTGAAATGATTCTCGCGACAGTTAAGCCAATAGAAATATGTCCATCATGACCACAAGCGTGCATTATTCCTGCTTTAATCGAAGCAAATTCAAGCCCGGTCTGCTCCTGTACAGCCAAGGCATCCATATCAAACCGCAGCAAAAAGCGCGGTCCCGGGTTGGATGCAGCTAACGAAGCGGTCAAACCGGTTTTCCCGAAACTCCGCTTGACGGTAAATCCCAATTTTTCCAGTTCGTAAGCCGCATAATCGCCGGTGTTTAATTCCTGAAAAGCCAATTCCGGATTGCGGTGAAAATGGCGTCGGTGTTGGCTGGCAGTTTCTTGAAGTGTATGGGCAAATTCATAAATCTTCGAGTCGCTCACAGGATCATTCTCCTGAACGATTCAACATAACGCATTCCTTCGCCAAAACGGGTTCGCCTTCTCGCCTCCATTTGTTCCAGGAACGTTTTTGGTTCGCCAATCTGGGAAACATGCTGCAATAATGCGTCAAGTCTCAATTGCCAGTTTTGGGTTACATCCAATTCAAAGTTGGCTTCCACGGGTGAACTCAGCCAAATCTCCTTGATGCGGTGTTGGAGAAATCCTTCCTCCAGTAGTTCCGGGAAGAAGGCAGGGTTTTCCACTGCCGGAAAGAGAGCATCAAGCACAATCTGCCCCGCTGCCCGGTGGTCAGGATGATTGATCCGTCCGCGTTGATAGATCAACATCGGGTCGAAGGTGGCAACAACATCAGGACGGGTTCGCCTGATCTCCCTGGCCACTTTCTTCCGGGCTTCAAGGTCGGGCACGAGGTAGCCATCCTGGTAATCGAGATAATCAATCTTGTTTACGCCAAGTTTCGCTGCCGCGTTTTGCTGCTCTTTCACCCTAACACCGGCTAATAAAGCGGGGTCTGGAAATTCCGGGCTAACTCCCCGCTGACCTTTTGTGAGCAGGAGGTAACTGACTTCATGCCCTTGCCTAACCCACTCAGCGATCGTCCCACCCAAAAAGAATTCCGGATCGTCCGGATGGGCGAGGATGACCATGATCTTCTTTGATCTGTCCCATTCTGGAAATGTCATAAGGTCTTAATCCTGTTTTGGAGATTTTTCTGTCGCCTGGTCGCGCCTTGGTCGTGACTTTCGCCGATGCCCTGGGTGGCTTTTTCGCTGTTCCTGGGGTTGCCCCTGTGTATCCTGTGGCCTTGGCTTCGATTGTTGCCTGGGAGGTTGGTTGGAATTTCTTTCCTGATCCTGCTGCCTGTTAGTGGTAGTTCTTTGGTCCCTGGCTGGCTTCTGTTCTGGGCGCGCATCTTCACCGCGCCGTTCCCCACTGCGGCGGGATCTATCATCACGATTTCCACGTCTTACATGAGATCTTTCTTCAAGAGGTTTTGGGGATTCCAAGCTTACAACTTCAACATCCTCATCCTGATCCGTGAAAGCAAAATCCTTGACGACGACTTGGGCGGTTTTTTCCTCAAGGATGCCGGTTTCAAGCTCGGTTCGGGTGAACTCCCTTGGTCCCTTCTCCGGGAGGTCAATCAGGACGGAATCTCTTAGTGGCATAACCTGCAGCACTTTACCCTCCCCGAGGGGCGTGCTCACGAGCTTCTTTTTCTTGGGCAACTTGGTGCGAGCTTCCTCGTACATATCATGTTCATACGCCAGGCAGCAGCGAAGCCGTCCGCAAATACCTGTGATCTCCATCGGCGTCAGGGAAATATCCTGTGACTTCGCCATCTTGATCGAGATCGAGCTAAATTCGGTCAAAAACCTGGAACAGCAGCGTTTTTCGATGCCGCAGGATCCGATGCCGGAGAGCGCTTTGGCGGCATCCCGGGGACCCACCTGCCGGACTTCGATCCGGCAGTCTCTAAACATATGGGAAACATCCCGGATAAAATTGCGTGGATTGAAGTCTGCAGTCGTCTCGTAATTGAGGTAGATGGTCAGCCGCGAATAATCGAGACTGTACTCGGCATCCACCACCTTTACGCCTTCATGACCGGGATCTATGAGGTATTTTGCTACAGCCGCAACGACCTCCTGCTCTTTGGCAGTGACTTCTGCCTTTCTTTGCAGATCTTCCTCGTTTGCAATCCTTTCGATCAGTTGAACTTCAGCAAAATTTTCTGGCTGTGGAAGGTTTACCGTTGCAACTCTTCCGATCTGCTTTCCTCTGACCGTATTGACCACCACCAGGGTATTTCTTGCAACTTCCAAATCTGCTGGAACCAAGAAATTGTAAGTTTTGCCTATCGGTTTAAATTGGACACCAATGTAAGTTGATTCAGACATCTTCTAGATTATATCATCCAAGACCTTCACGCTTGTGCGCCTGCTTACTGGCTTCAGCAGCCACCGTGCAGGCAATGTCCCGCAGGGCTTCGGCACTTGGGCTCTTTCCGGTTGAAAGCACAACCGGGCTGCCAGTGTCCCCGTCTTGTCCAATCTGAGGATCAAGCGGGATCCTGCCCAGGAAGGTTGTACCAGCTCGGAACGCCAAATGCTCGCCCCCTCCTGCTCCAAACACTGCCAGGGTTGAGCCATCCGGCAGGATCAGGTCAGACATATTCTCCACGATTCCCAGAACCGGGACCTCCAGCTTCTCAAACATCGCCACGGCGCGTGAGGCATCGTCAACTGCCACATGCTGGGGAGTCGTTACAATCACCGCTCCGGTAAGGGGCAGTGTTTGGCTTAGTGAAAGCTGCACATCTCCGGTTCCAGGCGGTAAGTCGACGACGAAATAATCGAGTTCACCCCAATCAAAGTCCGTGATGAACTGTTGGATGGCTGAATGGAGCATTGGTCCGCGCCAGATCAATGGCTGCCCGTTTTGCACGAGGAAACCCACAGACATGACTTTCATTCCAAAAGCTTCAGCCAGGGGGATCTTACCGTCACCCACGTTATCAGGAAGCCGATCAATTCCCAACATACGTGGAATATTCGGTCCATAAATATCTGCGTCGAGCAAACCAACTTTTGCGCCGTCTTGCGCCAATGCTACAGCCAGGTTGACTGCAACGGTGCTCTTTCCTACACCACCTTTGCCAGACCCGACCGCGATGACATGTTTGAATTGATTTTTGTCTATAACAACAGGTTTGGGATGGTGGACACGTGCAGACATTTGGACGTCAACCGATTTAGCTTCGGTCATACTCAAGACAGCCTGGCGGGCATCGTTTTCGATCTTTGATTTGAGAGGGCAACTGGGTGTTGTGAGCTCCACTGTGAAACTAACCTGCTCACCGCTGATTTTCAGATCCTTGATCATTCCGAGGCTTACAAGATCCTGGTGCAGATCAGGGTCCATAACATGGCTTAATGCCTTCAAAACTGCTTCATTTGTTAACAAGATAATCTCCTGGTTCGTTTTCTTTAATTGACTTGCGACGGTTCTATGTCAAACGTTTATGTGAAAATTAATTAAAAGGGCTTTAAGTCGCGATCACCCAACGATTATACTCAACTTCCCCTCAGCCTAATCAAGAGTGTAGCAGGCTTTCAATTTTACATAATCTTCCGGGGTATCAATATCCATCGCCATACAATCATCAAGCCAGGGGAGAAGTTCCACCTGGAATTCGGAAAAGATGGCACGCCCACCTCGATCTCCGGTTACTTCAGTAAGCCGTTGCAGTGTATGTTTTGGAAAAAATACCGGGTTTGCTTTTCGGTCGTTGACATAAGGAATCGTAATCCTGTTAGTTTCCAGTCCCCGTTGAACAATGCTGTCGCAAAAAAGCGGGTTAACCTGCGGCTGGTCACCAAGCATAATTATTACACCTTCGATATCTTTGGGAAGTTGAGCCAAACCAGTCCGCAAGGATGAACTCTGGCCTTGAGACCAAAACTCATTTTTAACCACAACACAGATTTCCGGTATCAAAGGTCCGATCAGATCCGCATTTGCCCCGAGCACAACAATTACCGGAGCAAAACCAACTTCAATTGCTGTAGCAATCACACTATTCAAAACAGTCGTTCCCCGCCAGGGGAGCAATTGTTTTGGCGATCCAAATCGGCTCGAACTGCCCGCTGCGAGGATGATTCCCGCAACTTTTCTATTCATAATCCCAAAAACCAACCACCTCAGGCTTGAGCTTGCCCAAACCCCGCAGCACTTTTTCTGCCGTCAGGGGGAAACTGTGGAACCGAACCCCGGTCGCCTGGTAAACCGCGTCTATCACCGCCGGGGCAAAAGGCAGATAAGGCATCTCACCCATTCCCCTGGCACCGTAAGGACCAATCGGATCAGGATATTCCAATATAACCGAATGCGTTCGATCCGGAATATCCAAGACTGTCGGGATGAGGTAAGTCGAAAATTCTTTAGTCAAAGCCTTGGTGTCGCGTTTCTTCCAGTTTTCAAGGACCGCATATCCAGTAGCCTGGACCACAGCCCCCTCAATCTGTCCTTCCACCTGGGTGGGATTGATCGCTTTCCCAACGTCATCCACGCTGATCACATCCCGCAAATGGACTTCACCCGTGGCAATGTTGACATCAGCAAAAATCGCCTGCGCAACGTACCCATAAGTAAAGTTCGGGGTGCAGTGACCATCGACTTTATCCATCGATGTGGTGGCTGGCGGAAGGTAAACGAATGAAGCGACTGCCGGGCGGTTGCCTTGCTGCCATTGCTCCAATGCCAGTTTTGCCGCTCCGATGATGGAATTACCTGCCATATGAGTCATGCGTGAAGCAGAAACACTGCCTGAGTTGAGTGAGGTGGATGTGTCGGAATAGTGAAGTTCCAGTTTCTCAAGCGGCAGCCCAAGCGCTTCTGCCGCGATTTGGGCAAAGGTTGTGTGCGAGCCTTGTCCCACTTCCGCGCCAGCATGGAACAGCATCGCTTTTTCTATTTCCTCGTCGCCCTCGAGCACGATCGTCGCGCCGCAATTCTCAGGCGCACCATAGGAGAAGCCAATATTCTTGTAGCCGCAAGCAAGGCCGAGCCCCCGCCGGATGTTTGGGTCTTCCGCCGGGGTAAGTTCGGGCTTCTTCCAGCCATCCGGACCGTGCGTCCAGCCAGCTTCTTCGGCACATTTCTGAACCACCTGGCGGATGGATACTCCTGCCGGAAGCGTTGAGCCCATAGAGATCGTCGATCCTTCGTGATAAAGATTTCGCATCCTGAATTCGACCGGGTCCATTTGCAGAGCTTCTGCCAGTTTATCTACTTGCAACTCTGCCATGAACGCGGCTTGCGGTCCGCCAAAACCGCGGAACGCTCCTCCTGGGATGTCATTGGTGTAGACAGCATAGGCATCCGTGCTCACGTTGGGCACCTCGTAAGGTCCTGTGGCAAGCAGGGTCGCGTTTCCGAGCACCTTGGGTGAGGTGTAGACGTAAGCACCACCATTCGCCCAGATCTCACATTCAACCGCAAGGATCTTCCCTTGCGCGTCTGCACCCCATTTTGCTTTCATGGTGTATGCATGCCGTTTGCAATGCCCGATAATGGACTCCTCCCGAGACCAAACGACCCGCACGGGTCTGTTTATGCCGTGTTGATGGAGTTTCAGCGCTGCCAGTCCAAGAATGATCTGAACGGACATGTCTTCTCTGCCGCCAAATGCCCCTCCGATGGCAGGATATATGATTCTGATTTCATCAAGTGGCAATCCAAGCGCATGTGCGACTTGTTCCTGGTCTTCATGCGCCCACTGACCGGCAGTAACAATTGTGACTCTGCCCTTTTCATCAATGAAACTCACACCTGACTCAGGCTGCAGATAAGCATGTTCCTGTACTGGAGTCTGGTATTCCCCTTCCACGATCACCGCGCAGTGTTTGAAGGCTTCTTCTGTCGAACCCCTGCGAACAATGTTGTGATGGAATATGTTATTGGTCAAACGTGAATGAAGAATGGTTGCGTCCTCTTTCAAGGCATCGCCAAGAGTCTTCACAGCCGGTAGATCCTCATAAACTACAACTATTCGCTTCAGTGCTTCGCGAGCAACAGCTTCACTTTCAGCTATCACCAGCGCAACTTGGTCTCCCTCAAACCGCACAATATCTGAGCCTGCAATGGTGGATCCCGGTCCACACAGAACCGGTTGATCTTTGATGCCGAGCCCGTATTCATTCACAGGTACATCTTTTGCCGTCAGCACCATCAAAACGCCCTCAATTGTTGCAGCTTGGGTCGTATCGATGCTGACAACCCGGGCGTGTGCCTTGTGAGCAAACAGGACTTTCATCACAAGCTGGTCAGAGAATTGAAAATCGCCGGGATATTTGGCTTTACCGGTCACTTTCGCAATCGCGTCAATACGAGGGATGGAATTTCCGATTATGCTCATCTTAGCTCCTCATCTTCACACAGGCTGCTTCAATCGCTTCAATGATCTTGTAATAGCCTGTACAACGGCACAGATTGCCAGAAATTGCTTCTTTGACCTTCTCCCGGTCAGGATGGGGGTTTTCCTGGAGCAGTTTCGCCGCAGCCATAACAAAACCGGGCGTACAGTACCCGCATTGCACTGCCCCATGCTCCACGAATGCCTGCTGCACTGGATGAAGTGTTTCGCCTTCCGCAAGCCCTTCTACGGTGGTGATCTTTGCCAGATGGGCGCGCGGAGCTGGCACCAGGCAGCTAACCACTGCCTTTCCATCCAGGAATAAGGTGCACGCGCCGCATTCCCCTTCCTCGCATCCAACCTTGGTGCCCATAAAACCTATGCGCTCCCGCACCATATTTAGCAGGGTCATGTCTGAAGATTGATCAACGACATACTCCTGTCCGTTGATGGTAGTCTGAATGGTCTCCCCATCCCACTCACCCGCAAGCGGACTGCGAAAGCCTTCTTTTGTGTCCAGCGAGACAGGCTTCGAGGGTACTTTCTGCAGTTGGGCGCCGTTTTTAAGCTCTTTCAACCCGTCTTCCACCAGGATCTGCATCATATAGAGACGATACTCATCCGACGCCCGAACATCACTGATCGGTCTTGTCGCTTCTGCTGCAAGCCGACCTGCTTCTTCGATCTCTGCATCCTCAAGAGGCTTGCCGATCAAAAAAGCCTCTGCTTCAACCGCATGGATGATGGTCGGAGCGACAGAACCCATGGTGATCACAGCTTTTTGAACGATATCATCCTTCAAATCAAGCAGCACGCAGCAATTCAAAACGGAAATTGCCTGGGTTCGCCGCAGCGCTTGTTTCATAAAGCTGCCCTGCTGACTGGGCTTTAGTGTGGGGAATTGGACCTCTTTAACAAACTCATCAGGAGCCAATACCGTTTTACGTACCCCGAGATAGAAATCCCGCAGTGCTACTGTGCGTTGCCCCTGGCTTGAAACCAGCACGAGCTTCGCATCCATCGCCATCAGCGGAGTAATCGTGTCGTTGGCAGGTGAAGCAGTCACAAGGTTGCCGATCACAGTCGCACGGTTGCGCAATTGTGGGGTCGCAACCTTATAGCAAGCCTGAACCAGCGGATGCGCGAATTCCCTCAGGATCGGGGACTGCAGCACATCACTGTGAGTCACCATCGCTTCGATATGGATCACATCCTGGTTATCCTTCCAAATCTGGTCCAAACCAGGTAAGCGCGAAATATCAATGACCGTATCCAGTTCTGGCCACTTTCCGTTCCTGATTTCTACCATCAGATCCGTGCCGCCAGCAATGATCTTGGTCTGTCCTTCAGCAGCCTGGAGGGCTGTTGTCAGGGCTTCGACGCTTTCAGGCATTAAGTACTTTTTCCACATAGTTGCTCCAACTTTGAGGGTTAACTCTTTAGTTTTTCTATAACCTCAGCCAATATACTAATGGCAATCTCGTCGGGAGTTTCGGCTTTGATGTATATGCCGATCGGGGACTTGATCTTTGCGATTTTTTCTTCACTTACACCGCGTTCCATCAAACCCTGCTTTGTCGCCGCCCAGCGGTTTTTTGAGCCAAGTAATCCGATGTAAGCAGGTGAACCTTCCAAAATCGGTCCCAACCCCTCGACGTCCACCGAGCTGCCGCGTGTTACTCCAACGATATAGACCCGCTCATTGATTTCCATGTGAGCAGGAATATCCGCCATGGGCATGGGCAGGAACTCGATTTTTCCTGGTATTACTTCTGAAGTACAAAGCTCCGTCCGATCATCCGAAACGATCACGCGAAAATCCAGTAATTGACCAAACTTCGCCACAGATTGCCCAACATGCCCGGCGCCTAAAATCAGCAAAATCGGTTGCGTGACCTGAGGTTCGATATAGACCTTCACTTCTCCACCGCACACACCCACCGAAGAAGGTGCATCCGCTGATAGGGAGTGCTCCACGATCCTGGAGCGTCCGTCCTTCAACGATTCAAGCGCGGCGTTGATGGTTCTGAGTTCCAATTCTCCCCCGCCAACGCTTCCTTCCGTGCGTCCACTTGCATAGACGAGCATTTTGCTTCCGGCATGACGCGGAACAGCACCAATCGTTTCTACCACAATGCACAACGCTACAGGTTTACCTTCCTTTTTTGCTACAGACAATCGATCGAAAAAATCCATTCCTAAACCTCTAATAAGGAGAGAATAATTGGGAGCAATTGTTTCTTACGCGAAACCACTCCCTCAGCCAGGAGGCTGCCATCGCCAAGGGGTGTGTAAGGTAACTCCTCCAACGCAGCCGGCGCATCAACAAATACCAACCTGCTGGAGCCCTTAACCACATCTGTGATCATCAAGCCCGCAAAATCCAGACCATTCTGCGTTTTCAGTTCCTTCAAGGCATCCTTGAGCTTGCCCATGTAATCCCCAATCTCATAAACATCGGTTGTTTCTGCCTGGGCAATCGCAAACTGGATGCCAGCAGCTTCATAGATTTTCATGTCGGTCTTTACGACAACTTCCGGTTCCTGGGTGAGCAGCCCTGAGCCAGCCCTGATAATTTTTTGTCCATAACCTTGAATAGTCTCGTCTTCCAAAGGAGACCCAGGCACGAATGCCCACCTCGCCAAAACATCCCCCGCGGCTTTATCGCGCGGGGTGGTTGTTGGGGAGGTGAAGATCAACGTATCCGAAAGCAGTCCTGCCAAAAGCAAACCGGCAATTCGCGGTGGAGCACTTAATCCAGCCTCAGTGATCTGTTCTGTCACCAGGGTGGACGTGCTGCCGACAATATCAACGGTAAACTTGATTGGACTATGCGTGGACTGGTTGCCTAAACGGTGATGGTCGAGGATCTCGAGTAATTCGCTTTCTTCAAGGTTCGCGATGGACTGCTGAGGTTCGTTGTGATCCACCAATACCACCTTGATCCGCGGCGGATTAAGCAGATCCTGCTGCCGGACCACGCCCAGGTAGCGCTTGTTCTCGTCCACAACCCAATACTCGTTTGCCTCCTGCCGCAGCAGGCGGTTGATTACATCCTTGATGCGTGTTTGCGGTTGAAATCTTGGGATGTCAGTCATGGCTGCTTCCCGGCACGGGATGTCCAGCAGTTCCGCTATTGTCATTTCGCGCAATTTTGCATGGGGTCCGATGATTTTTCGTAAGAAATCAAACATGCTCTTGCCGGTTACCATCCCGAAAGGAGTCCCATCAAGGTTAACAACCGGGGCAATGCCGCCTGTGCGTGAAAGGATGGTCCAGGCTTCATTCAGCGATCGATCCGGTGAAACTGCATCCAACCTCCGCATCACGGACTCAAATCGTGGTGAGGCATCTGTTACCAGCAAAGGCGGATCAATTTCGAGCCATTTCAGAACATACGCCGTCTGCGGGTTAATGGAACCTGCCCGGCTGGCAACCGCATTTGACCCATCTCTCTCACCCAAAAGCCACGCATACCCCGTCGCTGCGGCAATTGAGTCAGTATCGGGGTTAATATGCCCGGTAACATAGATCGTGTCGGACTTGCGCATAAAGACGCTGTTCTTTTCCATCGGTTATGCTTTCTTAGTTTTGCCTCAATGCCTGCCAGATCCTTTCTGGCGTAAGCGGATTGTCGAGTACATTAGCTCCACACGCATCCAATACGGCGTTACCGATGGCGGGAGCTGCTCCATCCAGGGGGATTTCAGCCACTGCTTTTGCGCCGTAAGGTCCGGTTTCTTCGTAAGTCTGCACAAATATTGATCGAATTTGGGGCATCTCATCCGCGCGGAAAATATGGTAATTCACCAGGTCCCGTTCACGCGGTTGCCCGTTGGCATCATAGCGCATTTCTTCGCTGACACCATATCCAAGAGCCTGGGCAAGCCCGCCTTCGATTTGTCCGGATGCGGCAATCGGGTTGATGATCACGCCGGCATCCACCGCCATGATCAGATCCTCCACCTTGACCTGTCCGGTTTCGATATCCACCAAAACGGTGGCAAATTGCGCCGCAAATGGAGGTGGTGAGTTGGGCGAAACGTAGGATGCCGTCGCCATGATCTGCTCCTGGTTGTGCCAGTGCAGCGAATCCAGAGCGATCTCTGTCATGCTGATTCTTGAACCTGAAGGGGCAATTGCGTGCCTTTCCTTCAAAATCACGTCGGAGGGCTCAACTTCCTCGCCCTTCGCTTTGAATATCTGAGCTGCACGCTGCCTGACCTTCTCCGCCACTTCCCTGGAGGCTTTCAGAACCGCAGTACCAGAAATGTAAGTCGTCGAGGAGGCATACGCCCCCACATCAAAGGGGGTCATATCGGTGTCAGAGGATGTGACAATGATGTCGTCCAACTCCACACCCAATGTTTCTGCCGCAATCTGCCCGAGGATAGTATCGCTTCCTGTCCCAAGATCAGTGGCACCAACCAGGAGGTTGAAACTGCCATCGTCATTGATCTTAATGCTGGCTCCGCCCATATCCAGGTTCGGGATTGCAGTACCTTGCATCACTGTGGCAACGCCGATTCCCCGTCTCAGGTGCGGTTTTCCTGGAACTGCATGCCAGGCTTCATTCCCAAACTTATCGTCCCAGCCGATGGCTCTGCGTCCTTCGGCGACCGCCTGTTCAAGACCCACTGTGTGGATAACTTCCGGCACCGGTTCACGCCCTTCATTCCAGGCAGTGCTGAATGGCTGATACTCACCCGGACGAATGGCATTCTTCAAGCGGAAGGCTATCGGATCCAATCCAAGCGTGCGGGCGATGTTTTCCAAGTGACGGTCGAGCGGCCAATATCCCTGCGGCACGCCATATCCGCGGTATGCCCCCGCTGGAGGTGTGTTGGTGTAAACGATATCCGCATAGAAACGGATATTCGGGTGCTTTCTAAATTCTCCATCGCCAACATATAAGCCCATCGACTTCTGCCCGGTGTTGCCGGTAACTGTCAGGGCATGGCAGCCATAAGCTCCGGTGTCCGAAAGCGCAGTCATCTGGTTGGCGGTGATGGTGCCATCCAGTTTCACACCCGTTTTCATGCGAACACGCATCGGATGCCTTGAACGGGAACCGATGAACTCTTCTTCCCGGGTCAACTCGTAGAGCACGGGTCTTCCGGTCGCTATGGTCAGGTGAGCTGCCACGTCCTCAATCAGTACCTCTTGCTTGTTGCCAAATCCTCCCCCGATACGAGGTTTAATGACACGAATGCGCTTGATCGGTAAGCCCAAAACTGGTGCCATCTGGCGCCGTACATGGAACGGCACCTGAGTGCTCGTGCGGATCACCAGCCGGTCATCTTCATCCCAATAAGTCAGCGCGACATGCGGTTCAATGTGAGTTTGGTGCACTTTTGGCACGACATATTCCTGTTCAAAGATCCGGTCTGCTTCAGTGAAGCCCTTCTCTACATCACCTATATCAATGCGGATTTTTGCTGCCAGGTTGATAGCAGGATCAGAATCCGCAAAATTGACGTACTCTGGTTCATCGTGAATCTGAACCGCACCTTCTTTCATGGCATCCCTCGGGTCAACAATCACCGGCAAGGGTTCATAGGTCACATCTATCAGTGAAAGGGCTTTCTCCGCTATTTCTGCTGTTTCCGCCGCGACAAAAGCCACCCGGTCGCCAACAAACCGAACCTTGTTATCCAATGAGAACATATCCAACGGACCAGGTATCGGATCGGATTGACCCGCTGTGGAGTAAACCACGCGCGGTAGATCTTCCCAAGTCATCACCGCCTCCACGCCTGGCAGCGCTTTTGCCCTGGACGTATCAATCCTTACGATCCTCGCATGCCCATAAGGAGAGCGCAGTACTTTCGCGATCAACGTACCCGGCAATTGCAGATCTGCGGTGAAAGCAGGTTTTCCCTGGGCAAGTTTGGCTGCATCGACCTTAACCTCGGATTTGCCAATAGTTTCAGTCTCCGGGAGAGCATGTATTGCAACCATTTTCGGTTCATAAGCCAGGTTACTCACATCAATATTGAGCGAATCTATTTCACTCCTTCGCAGTTCTGCGGCAGCATTTAGAACTGCCTGAACCGGTTTGACATAGGCAGTACAGCGGCATAATACGCCGGAAAGCGCTTCCCGTACCTCAGCTTCGCTTGGATCAGGATTTTGCCGCAACAGCGCCCGTGCAGCCAAGATCATGGCAGGGGTACAGTAACCACATTGGATCGAACCACTCTCGATAAACGCTTTTTGGATTGGGTCGAATCCGTCGGTTTTCTTCCAACCTTGCTCGGGATTCTGACCGATCTGTTCGAGCGTTTCCAGGCTGTGCCCCTGAGCCTGTACAGCCAGGAACATGCAGGCATTCACTGGTTCTCCGTCCATCAGAACCGTACACGCGCCGCACTCCCCCCGTACGCATCCGCCGGATTTCACGCTCAACAGACCTAAACGCCTTAAAACCACTAACAAGCTTTCGTTTGGCTGGCATTCAGCTTCATACGTCCTGTCATTGATCAGGAGGTAAAGGTTCATGCTTCCTCCTTTGTGTAAGAGTCCCGCCAAAGTTTTTGCAGGCACCGCGAAAGCAAGACGGCAGCGACTTCCTGCCGGTATTCCGCCCCTGCCCACTCATCGTTGATATCCCTGTAGAGCTGCCGAATCATGGCTTCGCCGTCATCTTCACCAAAATAGAGGTCAAACTCTGCCAACATAGCCTCTGCCCCACCGCAAGTTACGTGGATCCGGGTTTCAGACCTTCTTGAAGCCGCCACCGAAACAACGGGCAGATCCTTCGGGCTTCTTGCCACAGATGCGAACGCCAAAGAAATGGGATTCTTAATTTTCAGTTCCTCAATGACGCCCTCATTCAATTTAACCTTTAGTGCAGGCGTGTATCGTTCAGCGACCTCTTCCCCAACAAGGCGGTATTCCGCTTCCAAGGCGTTCAGGCAGAGTTGCACAACAGAACGCCCATGGCTGGCTTTGATATAGTTAGTCAGGCTCAAGCTGTTGCGCAGATTCATACCTGCTTCGATCGAAATAGCTTCCTGTAAATCCGGGGATTCCAAAGCCTCACCTATTTGCTGCAGGTTGACCAGACCTCCAAAGGTGATCGCGTCGTCAAAAATTTCCACCAGGTCGAGATCAAGTTCCTGCAAATCAACCAAAACAGAGACTTCCTCTCTGACTTTGGCGTGATAATCGCCGCCAGCCAGGTACATTATCTGACCTTGGAATTCCTGCTGCAGTTCTTCAAGCTCGTCCCAACTCACAGGACGGGCGTAAGTAAGTTCAGGTTTATTCATCTTCGTACACCTTCCAACCCATCGCCTTCGGGTCTGCGCCTGCGGTAAAATCCTCGGCAATTTCGACAAAAAGCCCCTCTGCTTCCGCCAGGAGTTCGCCATCCTCGCTGCGGATCTCACCATATGCCTGGGAGACCTTTCCGCGTTTCTTTAGCAGCCGGCCAGTAACCTTAAGTATCTGGTTGGTTGGAACCGGCTTCCTGTATTTAACGGTTAATTGGCTCGTAACTGCAAAGCGATTAGGTTCATCCCCTGTTGCAGCCCTGCCAGCAGCTTCATCCATCATCGCTGCAATGTTGCCGCCATGAACCATTCCTGGGTAACCGGCATAAGCTTCCGGCACCACGATTTCAGAGGTGACCTCGCCGGTATCCTGCAGGAAGAAGGTCATCCGCAGCGAAACCGGGTTTTCCCGTCCGCAAACATAACAACTCCGACTGCTTGGTAATTGCTTCATCAACCCTCAGATGCGAAGGTATCGATCAGCAACTTGGTATTGCCGCCGACGCCATAAAGGATCGGTGTTGTACATCCATGATTGATGTACTCCTGGACTTTCGCCTTCGCCTCAGCCGGCGTGCCGCTGGCGGTAATGCGATGGATCAGATCCTCTGGCACGAGGTGCTTGGCAGCCTGGATCTGTTCGTGTGTGGCAGGCCAGCCAAGAATTGCTTGGATCTTCTCGACAATATCCATCGAAACGCCCGAAGCTTTGGCAATGTGGGGTTGTTGCGCCAGGTATTGGGTAAGCAGTTCACGGGTGCTGTCGATTGCCACGTCATGATCCTCGTCCACAGAGCAGACGATCAGCTGGGGACGATCAAATTCTTCCAGCTTGCGTCCTGAAGCCTTCAAACCTCTTTCGAGTTGTTCGATCGCCTCGTCGTTGTATTCAACCGGAACGCAGTAGTTCATGACGATACCATCTGCAATCCGACCAGTCATCTCGATCATTTTTCCGCCGGTGGCACCGATGTAGATCGGAACATGGCGGGGTTCACGCCGTCCATGCACCACATCCAGTTCAATCTCGTGAACCTGGACGAATTCGCCTTCATAGCTGACGCGTTCCATGTTCAACAGGCGGCGCAGGACCGTAACGGTCTCTTCCATTGCCTTCAGTGGCTTGCTGCGATCGATGCCAACATTTTTCGCCAACGGATCCCACCAGGCGCCAATACCGCAGATGATGCGGTTTGGAGCCAGGTCATCCAGCGTGAGGAAGGTGGAGGCCAGCAAGCCGATATTCCGCGTCCAGTTATTGATAACAGCCGAGCCTATCTTGATGCGCTCTGTCACGGCGGCATAAGCAGCCATGGGCACGATTGCATCGCGCACCAAGCGGCTTTCGGCTTGCCAAACGCCGTCTATTCCTTTTTCTTCCGCGTAACGGGCAATATCCAGTCCGTCCCGCAAGTCGTGTGCGTCCTGCAGATAAAGAGCGTATTTTTGGGTCATGGTGAGGTTTCCTTTCGTAGTTGGCTCAAAAGTGATATTTCAGGTTGTGTGTTAATAATACGATATAACTCCAGTGAGGTATCAAGATCCCACTGGATGTTTTCATTCAGGTAGACGACCAATTCCGCATTTTTCTCCATAGCTTGCCGCGTGTGTTTGCGGAAGGACCCTGAACCAAAACTTGGTTCTATTAGGTCCGGTTCACTCATCATCAGCGCGTTCGTCCCGGATTGAAAATGGTCCGGCACGATCACGAGTTTCCGTTTCCCATCCGCCAAACCAACCAAGTACTGGAGATCGTTGGATGTCATCAGGGGCAGATCACTCGGAAGGATCACGACCCTGCCGCCATCCTGCTGACGGATAAACTCCTGGGCTTGCGTGATCGCAGAATTGAGCGTACTGGAGTTGTCCTCCAGAAGTGCCACACCTCCGTGGGCGTTGCACCAAGCCAATGCCTGGTCCTCCCTGGAAACAACCAAAATCCTGTCGATCCCCGGTGTCTGTTGAATTGTTGTTAAAGTGCTTTCAAACAATTGTCGGTTTAATTCTGCCAATCCTGTCTCAGAGAACAACTCCCTCAGCCTTGATTTGCCAACGGAATACCTCTTAACAGGTAAGACTGCCCATGTGATCATCTGCCTTGAAGGATCCTCACTCCGAGTGAGATGACCGCTTCTGCCAAAGTAACCTTGTCTGTGTCGTCTTTCATAATTGTCTGAAAAGATTCACTTATTATATCTGAAGGCTCCCAGTTTTCGGCTCCCTGAACATCCAGATTGTCAAAAACAAAGCCGTCCAGGATATCCTCATAATGCTGACGGACAGCCTGGGCTGATGGCGTAATGCCCAAGTCTTTGAACATCTTGGCTGCCGGGCCTTTTAGGGCGCTGCCCTGGACGATCGGTGAGACTGCCACAACAGGTTTCTCCAGGAGAATACTTCGCAAACCCTGCAAAGACAGGATCGGATCAATGCTTACCCATGGGTTCGAAGGTGCCAGCACGATCAGATCTGCCTCGCTTAGTGCCTGCATCACTAATTCGCTTGCTGCGATCGATTTGTTTCCCAATAAGGCAATTTCAGCGATTTCTGGTTGGCATCGCTGTCGCACAAAGTAATCCTGGAAACCCAGCCACTCCCCTGTTTTGGTCTTGATCAGGGTCGGAGCCGGATCATCACACATAGGTAATACTCGCGTCTGAATGCCGTGCATCTTACAAAAATGAGCGGTTACCTGGGTCAGGCTAAGCCCTGCGTCCAGAAGCTGCCGTCGTTCCAGGTGCCATGCCAGGTCTTTATCGCCCAGGGCAAACCAGTCCAGAGAGCCAATCCTGCGCAGTTCTTCCAGCACCTGCCAGGTTTCATCCTTGCGTCCCCAACCGTGTTGGGCATCTGCCAACCCGGCAAGGGCATAACAGACTGAATCAAGATCAGGAGAAATGTGCAGCCCAAAGTGAGAGAAGTCATCACCCGTGTTGACGACCGCGGTCAACCGACCAGGGTGAAGTACCTTATCCAAGCCCACCAGCAGTTTTGCTCCGCCCACGCCGCCAGCTAACGCCGATACTTTTAGATTCTTGTTGGCTTCCTGAAACTCGGGGATCATCGGAAGAGGTCGTTCTCCTTCTTTCTGATCAATTCCTGGGCGTTGCCCTCCCTCAGAGGATAGGGGAAACCTCTCGCAAGGACGACTGGCGTGCCCTCTCTTGCTTGTCCCATCATCAGCGAGCCGCCGGCTGCCAGTTCATCAGCAGTCGCGATGGTTGTCACCCGTAGTTTGTAATGGTACATGTCTTCTTCACCGCGCATGTCAAGCAGCGCGGGCAAGCCGGATGCGCCGATTGTCGTGCCAAGCACGCCATTGCGCCAGGCACGCCCATGGGAATCGATAACGAGCACTCCCAATCGCGTTCCACTTAACACTTCCAGTTCTGCGCGGATCATCGCCGCGGAAAGATCGGAATCCTCAGGCAAGAGCAGCACCCAATCCTCGTCATTCCCCCAACTGCCTTTTACGTTGGAGTGATCAATACCAGCATTGGCACAGATGAAACCCGATTTGTGTTCAACAATGATGGTTCCTGGTCGGGTTCGAACAACTTCGTTGCTCTCTCGCAAGATCAATTCCACCAATTCAGGCTTTTTGCCAAGATAATCTGCCAGTTCAATCGCTTTGGGGGATGGTTGTACAGTGGTCAGGTTTACCAGCCGACCTTCCGACTTTGAAACAATTTTTTGTGCAAGGATCAAAATATCTCCATCCTGCAAAAAAAGTCCATTATCCGCAATGGCTGAGTAGATTATTTCTGGCAGGTAATCTCCGGGTCTGATCTGGGGAATACCCTGTATAGCAAAGTATGTCAGTTGTTTAGGCTGCGTCATTGATCCCTGTGATACGGATACCAGAGGAGGGTACCTTATGCTTGATATTCAAGCCGATCAGGATGGATGTGAGCCCTTCCACAACAACGGCATTCTGGATGACTCCTGCATCCCAGGCTTTCAGCCCAATATCTTCTGCCAAAGCGATTACCAGTTCGCGCGCGGCTTTATCGCCGCCTGCAACCAGCACATCACACTCAATTTCTTCATCGTTCAAAAGGTGTTCGAAAGCAATCGTTTGGAAGGCTGCCACCACTTTCACATTGTCGCCAAGGATAGCCTGGGCTTGTTGGGCGGCGCTGCCTTCTTCTGGCATTTGCACGCGTGTAACTTTTGGAGGAATGAGGGGAACAACCACATCGATCATGATCTTCCCCTGTAAAACATCTTTTAGCCCCTCAAGGGTGTCGCGATGCGCCGCGAAAGGGACAGTCAGAACAGCAATATCACAAGCCTGGACTGCTTTGTCGTTGGTGGTTCCGCTGACATCACCTACCCCCTTCAGCCTTTCTTTGAGCTCTGCCACCGCTGCTAATGCTTTTTCTGGGTTACGCGAACCGATGATGATCTTGTGTCCGGCTTTCGCCCAGCGGTAACCCAGTCCGCGTCCTTCACGCCCAGTTCCGCCAATGATTCCGATTGTGTATGCCATCTACCTCTCCTCTAATATAAGTTCACTTTATCCCAGCACCGAATGGCAGCTTCTCTCGCTTTTGCAGCAATCTCAACTTCATCCAGCACAAGCAAATTGCGGTCCTTCATCAAAAGCTTGCCGCCAGCCATCGTGCTGGTTACCATTCCATCTCGGAAGCCAAACAAGATATGCCAGGGTAAGTTGCCTGCATGCATCGGTGTGATCGGGTGATAATCCACCAGGATCAGGTCCGCCGCGGCGCCTTTTTCTATCTTGCCTATGCGCAAACCATCCCAAGTTTGGGTAGCAAGCCGCGAATTATTCTCAACGGCGATTTTGATCACGTCGAAACCATTCATTGCCCTTGGGTCAGCCTGCTTATCCTTCTGGATCAGGTACGCAAAGAACCATTCCTGCCACATTGCGTTTGAAAAACCGTCATTCCCAAGGCACACCTGAACGCCCTGGTTGAGCATCTCTTCAACCGGTGCAACCCCAACCGCGTTGTTCATATTGGAACGCGGCTGGTGCGAAAGCCATGTGCCGCTCTGGGCTAGCAGGTCGATCTCGTGAGGAGTAACATGCACCCCATGTGCCAGGATAGTTTGTTTTCCCAACACGCCGGCCTCAGCGAAGCGTTCAACCACCCGCTTGCCATATTTCGTTAGCGAATCTTCCTGGTCTACGATCCCTTCCGCCGCGTGACTGTGGAAGCCAACCCGGCCGTTGTTCTCTGCCAGGCACTTTTCGAGCGTTCCATCGCTGACTGTCAAACTGGCATGTAAGCCAAAATGGGCTTTCAACATCAAACTGTAATTGCCCGCTTTAACGCCGCTAATAAACCGACCATTTTCGCGAATTCCAGCCAGGGCTTTTTCTTCGCCGTCTCGATCAGTAACTTCATAACACAGTGACGCCCGCAAGCCGGACTCCGTGACTGCCTCTGCTTCAATATCCAACGATCCATCGATGCAGTTAGGCGAGGCATGATGATCGAAAAGCGTCGTGCAGCCGTACCTCGTGGCATCCGCCAGGAGGGCAAGCGCCGAATACTTTACGCCATCTTCATCAAGCCCTTTGTCGAGTTTCCACCATAGATTGGCGAGGATTTCCTGGAAATTTCTTGAGGGTTCTCCCGGGATTGCCATTCCGCGTGAAAAGGCTCCATAAAAATGGGTATGCGCGCAGATCAAGCCCGGCATCACCATCTGCCCGTTCGCGTCAAGGACTTCTTCGCCGGGGTAGGCAGCTTTGAGCTCAGCTTCATTCGCGATTTCTTGGATCAGTCCATCCCGGATCAGGAGAGCCTTATCCTCAAGGATTTCGTTTGGGTCACCCCATGTCACAATTTTTCCATTGGTTATGATCATTGTTGTTCCTTTTCTCCGTCGGGAATTCATACCCAAAAACCGCAGAGATTACTCCTCAGCACTGATCTCGTAAAGCTCCACCAACACGCCACTGGCGGATTTTGGATGGATAAAAGCCATTTTCCTGCCCGGAAGCACTTGCGGCACATCATTGATCAACCGCACGCCGGCATTTTTTAGCTCCTGCATCTTTCCTTCGATGTCATCCACCTCAACGCACAGATGATGCATGCCTTCACCCCTTTTTTCCAGGTAAGCAGCCATGCCCGAATCCTCAGTGGTCGGCTGCACGAGCTCAATTTCGCTCTCGCCAACCGGGATAAAAGCCACTTTGGAAGCCTGCGAAGGAACCTCCTCGAGGTGGTGCAGTTTCAGCCCCAGGGCAGTTTCCCAGAATTTCAGCGATTCATCGATGTCTTTGACAACGATCGCAACATGATTGATCTTCTTGATTTGGCTCATTGATGCTCCTTATATGAAGTTTGGCGCGCGATATTCACCCCATACTTTGCGCAGTCTGCCGCAAATTTCGCCCAAGGTCAGCTTATTCTCAACGCATTCGATGATGATCGGCATCATGTTCTCATCGCCCATGGCTGCATGTTCAAGCCTATGCAGCAGGGATTCTGCCATGTCAGCATCTCTGTTGGCGCGTAATGCTGCGAGGCGTGCCCGCTGATCAGACTCGATTTTCGGATCGATCTTCAGCGATTCAAGCTCAATCTTTTCGTCAACAGTGAACTTGTTCACGCCAACCACAATGTCTTCCTGGTTCTCAAGACGCCGCTGTGCTGCAAAAGCCGCATTTTGGATCTCGCCCTGGATAAAGCCGTTTTCAATTGCGTTTAAGGCGCCGCCCATCTCGTCTATCTTCTGCAAGTATTCCGATGCCAGTTTTTCGATCTCATCGGTCAGGTACTCGACCATGTATGACCCTGCCAGGGGATCAATCGTGTCAGCCACGCCGGACTCGTACGCGATGATCTGCTGTGTGCGTAGTGCCACCTGGACTGATTTTTCCGTCGGAAGCCAAAGCGCTTCATCCATGCTATTGGTGTGCAGCGACTGAGTGCCGCCCAGCACTGCAGCCAAAGCTTGTAACGTCACGCGCACGACGTTATTTTCCGGTTGCTTTGCGGTCAGGGTCGAGCCTGCTGTCTGCGTGTGAAAACGCAGTTTTTGCGAATTGGCAACTTTGGAACCAAAGCGTTCTTTCATGATCTTCGCGTACAGCCTGCGTGCCGCACGGAATTTGGCAACTTCTTCAAGGAAATTATTGTGGGAGTTGAAGAAGAATGAGAGTTGAGAGGCGAATTTATCCACATCCATGCCGGTCTTGATCGCAGCTTCGATGTAGGCGATCGCATTTGCCAAAGTAAACGCAACTTCCTGCACTGCAGTGGAGCCGGCTTCCCGGATGTGATAGCCGGAGATGCTGATGGTATTCCAGTTCGGCACTTCGGTCTGGCAGTACTGGAAGATATCCGTGATCAGGCGCATGCTCGGACTCGGCGGAAAGATGTATGTACCGCGGGCAATGTATTCCTTCAATATGTCATTCTGAATGGTTCCCCGCAAAGCAGAGGCGGGTACACCTTGCTTTTTCGCCACTGCGATGTACATGGCAAGCAGAACTGCTGCTGGCGCGTTGATCGTCATGCTGGTCGAAACCTTATCCAGTGGGATCTCCGTGAACAAGGTTTCCATATCCTCGATCGAGGAAATGGACACACCCACCTTACCCACCTCACCCAGAGCGATCGGATCATCCGCGTCGTAGCCGATCTGGGTGGGTAGGTCAAAAGCGACAGATAGCCCCGTCTGACCCTGTTCAAGCAGAAAGCGATAGCGCTTGTTTGATTCAGTTGCACTCGAATAGCCAGCATACTGCCGCATCGTCCACAGCCTTCCGCGATACATCGTAGGCTGAACACCCCGTGTAAAGGGATACTCGCCCGGATATCCCAGTCTGACATCCAGGTCTGTTGGGACTTCGTCCGGTGAAATAACAGCTTTCAGTGGAATGCCCGAGCTGGTTGTGAATTCTGCTTTTCTTTCAGGGAATTTATTAACGGCAGGTATATAACACTTTTGCTGCCAGTTCTCAAAATGGTTTTGTTCCGTCATGTCTCTCCTCATAATTTCAGAATGTGAGCATCGGGCTAAGTATAATCTATTGGCATAAAAAATTGGCTACCTGGGATTCTGCAAGCAAAAATCCTGTAAAAACCACCATAAATACCCCTACACAAATAAGAAATTCGTGGTAATATTCTTCGGCTCGGGTGTTGTACCCTTCATCCGAAAATAATTTAACTAAGCTGGAAAGGGCTTGAACATGAAAGTATTACTTCTCAAAGACGTTTACAAATTAGGTCGTGCTGGCGATGTTAAAAAAGTCGCCGATGGTTACGGACGCAACTTCCTGATCCCCCAGGGCTTTGCCATCCCCGCCACTCCCAATTCCATGAAGATGGCCGAATCTATCGGCAAAAAAGCTTCCGAACGCCGCGCCGTGCTCAATAACGAGCTCAAGGGTGTTTCTGAAATCCTGCAGGGTCTTGAACTTCGCTTCCCCGTCAAAGCCGGTGAAACTGGCAAGCTGTACGGTTCAGTATCCGCCCAGATGATCATTGATAAACTCAAAGAGATGAAAGACATCGAGATCGTTCGTCACCAGTTGGTTATGGAACCCATCCGCAAGCTCGGTGAATACGATATTCCCGTCAACCTCACGCTTGACCTCGTTCCTGAGATCAAAGTGATCGTCCACCGCGAAGGTGAAGTTCGCAAGGTTGTGGTTCCTGTACCCGCTGTCGAGACAGTCGTTGAAACGGTCACAACTGAAGAACCAGAAGAAGCTGCTGAAGCATAATCAACATTATTGATGAACAAGGGTACCGACCTGCTTCCTAAGCAGGTCGGTTTTTTGTTACAATCACCGCATGCAAAATATCAAAGGTTCGGAACTAAAAAAGATCCGCGAGGAACGCAATATCCCGCTGGAGCAAATCGCCAGCGACACGCGCATTCGCTTATCGATTCTGCAAGACCTTGAAGATGATTCCTATTCCGAGCTGAGTTCTTCTGCCCAAACCAAAGGCTTCCTCCGGCTTTACGCCCAATACCTTGGTGTCGACAAAAAAGAACCGGAGATTGCCCCTCAACCGGTTCCTGAAATAGTACAGGAACCGGTTGAGCAGAAACCAGTCAGCCAGCCAAAACCTGAAATCGCCAAGCCGACCATACCTGAGGTTAAACCTGAAATCTCCGAGCCTATAGCACCCACATCTGAGGTGATCCTTGATGAAACAGAACATGGCAAAATCCTCGAAACGATCGGGCGTGAGTTATCTGCCAGGCGCCGTTACCTGAACATTGGCTGGGATGTTATCCAGGAACAGATTCATATCCCGAAAACCCAGATCCAGGCTCTCGAACGCGGAGACCTAAACTCGGTGCCCAATCCGATGCAATACAAGGGTCTCTTGCAGACCTATGCAAGATTCCTGAACCTTGACGTTGAATCGATCATGATCCGCTACGCTGACGCGCTGCAAATGCGCCGGGTTGAATCTAATGCGACCAAGCGCCGCCAGCGAAAATCAGGCAAAGTAATGCCGCCAATCCTGGTCACATTGAAACGTCTCTTCACACTTGATCTCTTTTTCGGCACACTGCTGATCCTCGGCATTCTCGGGTTTTTGTTCTGGGGTATCGCCCGCATGTCCGAAGCCACGCAAACTCCTCAAGCCTCTGGCACGCTCCCGGCTGTGGCGGAAATGTTGCTCTCAGAACCAACCGAACCCGCCCCAACCTCGCTGGAACCAACGCCAGATCAAAGCACGATGATGCTCCCGACTGTGACGCCATTTTTCACTGGCGTCGTTTCTGACGAACCAATACAGGTTGTGTTATTAGCCCGCCAGAACGTCTGGCTGCGGATCACGAGCGATGGCAATGTTTCTTATGAGGGAAGGCTGACGGATGGCGAGGTGCAATCTTTCACCGCGCAGGAATCCCTGGAACTTGAAACCGGAAACATTATCGCCCTGGAAATTGTGTACAACCAGGAAAGGCTTGAACCACTTAGCGACCGTCTTGGAACAGCAGCATGCATCATTTTTACGATCGACGGCATCCAGGACCTTCCGATCACTTCTCCCGATCAGCAGCTTACCCCAACACCATAATCGGAGACTATTTCTTTGACCCCTATTCGAAATAAAAGCATCCATATTGTTAATCTCGGTTGTGCAAAAAACCTGGTCGACTCCAACGTGATCAGCCAGATCCTCTCCTCAGCCGGCTACAAGCACGCTTCCTCCATGCGTGAAGCCCAATTCATCATCATCAATACTTGCGGTTTTATTCATGATGCGCAGGTCGAATCCCAGGAGATCATCGCAGGCGCCTTGAAAAATCGCCGCAAAGGTCAGTATGTTATTGCCAGCGGCTGCCTCTCTCAGCGGCTGAATGCTGAGTTGTACCAGCAATTCCCAACCCTCGATGGATTGGTGGGTACCAGGAACCTGCAGGATGTTCTTCCGCTGCTTGATGACCTCTCAAAGTCAGGCAGACCGAAACAAAACACACTACCTGCTTATGCCAAACTGATGGTGGACGCCGAAGTCTCGAACACGATCGTCCAGGGCGGCAGCAGCTACCTCAAGATTGCGGACGGCTGCCACCGTACCTGCGCATTTTGCGCCATTCCTCTCATCAAAGGTCCGTTGGTAAGCCGCCCACGAGAGTCTGTTATTCGTGACGCGCTTTCACTCCAGAGCGCTGGTGTCAAAGAGATCAATTTAATTGCCCAGGATGTTACCGCCTACGGTATTGATCGTGGTGAGAGTGACGCGCTGGCGAATCTGCTCACGGATCTGCTGCCGATGATCCCAAAGGTTCCCTGGGTGCGCCTGCTCTATACCTACCCTGGCATGGTCACAGACCGATTGATCGAGCTCATGGCTGGCGAAAACCAGCTTCTGCCTTATCTGGACATGCCCCTCCAACATGCAGATCCAACCGTCCTCAAAGCGATGTCGCGCCCATCCAGCATCGACTGGGTCAAAGACACCATCGCGAAAATGCGGCGGCTGATCCCAAACCTGGTCGTCCGTACCACCATGATTGTTGGTTACCCCAACGAGACGGAGAAAAGCTTTGAAGTTCTGCGCGGTTTTATCCGGGAGACGCAATTTGATCACCTTGGAGTTTTCACCTATTCGCCGGAGATGGATACTGCATCTTACCAGCTTGCGGACACCATCCCCGCGGAAGTCAAGGAAGCTCGCAAGGCGGATCTAATGGAATTGCAGGCTGGCATCTCTCAAACCCGGCTTAAGGGACTCAAAGGAAAAACACTTGACATGCTGGTGGAAGGGGTTAACCCTGATGAACGTCTGCTGGTAGGCCGCACCTACCGGGATGCCCCCGAAATCGATGGGCTGGCTATTGCCACCGGGCTGGCAAATGAAGGTGACATGGTGCCCATCCGCATCACGAACACCACCGAATACGACCTTATTGGTGAGCAAGTAAAAAAATAACCTCCATTTCTGGAGGTCATCTCTTATGGTGCAGCAGTCGGTTCTTGCGTGGGTTGAGGGTTATCCGTCGGCGCAGGAGGCGTTGGGGTTCCATCCTGCGGGGGTTCGGGCGTAGTGACGGGATTCGCGCATGCTTCCGCGTAAGCTGTCGCCGTCACCTGGATATCAAGATCGCCTCCAACCGCAAGTGACTGGCTGTAGTAGGAACTTGCCGTGCAGTAATCTCCCTGGGCTGCAAATAGATCGCCCAGGCGGTATAACGCAATTCGGTAGCGTTCCGTGGTTGTCATACCGGTTGAATCTGAGAAGTAAGGCATCTGGGCATAAAGCTGCCCAAAAATATCGACTGCACCTGGCCAATTGACATCCCAGTAACTGGCACCGGTCAGATAGGTCCTTGCCCAGCTTTCCGCACCAGCAGCCTGGGCATCCAGCGCGCCGAGTTCAGCTGCCACCGAGAGGTCATACATACCCTGCTCTAATTCGCCAGCCCAAATCCGATGGATTCCCCGGTTGCGCAGCGCGATGAAATAGAGCCCATCGACCTCGATAGCCCGATAGTCGTAATTGTTCTCCTTCAGCGATTGCACCGTCTGCACCGCCAAATCCCATTCCTGGTTGTTGATATGCTGTGTCAACTGGGCAAATTTTTCTTCCGCGCCGCGTAGATCCGGTGTAACTGTCACCATAGGTTCAACGGTAGCAATTACAACGGCAGTCGCTGTCGGAGTAGGTTGGTTCAATTTGCCAATGACCTGGGTCATTAAGTCAGCAACACCAGGAAATTCAGGATACTTTTCGAGGATGAAATCCAGGCGTGCCTTGGCATTTTCATACCGCCCGGCATCCATATCTTTGTAGGTCCATTCCAATTGCAGAGCAATCTGTTCCATCAGGAGCGCTTTTTCATTCGCAACCCGCCGTTGTACTCCATTGCGGTAACCAAAAAACACTCCGGCTGCAATCAAAAGTACAAACACCAAAGCTCCCAGCCAGACCCACCTGCCCCCCCGTTTCTTGGGTGTTTTTTCTTCAGGTGTTGCTGGCTGCTCGTTTTCCAGAGTCGTTTCCAAACCGTTAGGCTCTGTTCCTGTCAGCACGGTCTCATTTGATTCTTCAATCAATCCCTCTTCGGAGGGATTTTTTTCTTCTAATGCGTCGTTATTCATAAACTCAGATTATACCTTTTCTTACAGCTCTGCAATCTCACGCAAATTCTTCCGCAAAACCACCGCGGCGAGAACCACCCCCAAACCAAATGCCGCAACGGCACCGATCAGTGTGCCTGCCAGCACTGGAGCCCAATTGATCACGGCATACGCCGCGGCTCCTCCAATGGCAGCTGCCAGAATGCTTTTCAGCAAGGGTCCACCCAGCTTAAAGGGGCTGGGCATGGTTCTGCTTAGCAGCACAAGCAGCAGGATTGCCTGAAGCGAGTAAGCGATCGTGTTGGCTGATGCTATCCCAACTGCTTCAAGCACTGGCGAGAGAACAATCCCCAACAGAATGAAAACCGCCAGCGTGAATGCGGAACCCAACAATGGTATGCGCGGTTTTTGGATCGAATAGAAAGAACGAACAAACAGCTCAACCAGTGAGTGCCCGACAATCCCAACCAAAAAAACCTGGCTGACGTTCACAACCAGCATAGTTGCGGTTTCTTCCAGACCAAGGAAACTGCGGATCAAAGGCAGCAGAACCATGCCGGCAATAATCGCGATCGGCACCGTCAGGGTCAGCATTACCCTTGCAGCCCGCTCAATTTTGAGTTTCATTTCATCAAATTGCTGGTTGCTGAATAATTCGGAAAGGGTCGGCAGGATCGCAGTCGCAATCGACGTCCCGATCAATGTTTGCGGCACTTGCATGATCCACCAACCGTAAGTCAGTGCTGAAACTGAACCTTCAGGCAGACGCGATCCAAGGTTGTCCTGTGCCAGGAAGATCAGTTGAATGAAAAGCATGCTGATCAAACGCGGTCCCATCAGGCGCAAGACTTTGCGCGTGTTGGGGTCCTTGAGATCCACCCGGGGATGCCAATGGAAATGGAACTTGATCAGCCCCGGAACCTGGATCAGCAAGTGCATCAATGCGCCAATAATCACGCCATAAACCAGCCCGTCCACGCCAAATCCCATGGCTGGCAGACTGATTGGTCCAAGTCTCAGAGGTTCCGTCGGAGCCAAAACTAATGCGCCAAATATCTGGCCCAGGTCATACAAAATCGGAGCCAGAGCCGGCAGCAAAAAGTGCTGATTGGCTTGCAGACCTGCCATCGCAAGTCCGCTCAACGAGAAGATCAGCGTGGAGATCAGGTTTAACCGCAAAAGCCGGATGGTATCAATCGTCTGCGCTTCAGTGAAGCCAGGCGCGACCCCAAGTTGATTGGTCACCAAAGGACGGGCAAAAATCGCGATGACGATGGCTGCAAGGGCGGTCAGAACGAAGGCAATGTTCAGGATGTTTGAGAACAGATCCCATGCCTTGCTACGCCCTTCCTTGGTCAGCACTTCGGTCAAGACCGGGATGAAAGCGATCGCCAGTGCTCCACCCGAGATGAGCATGAAGAGCATATCGGGCAGGTTATTCGCGGCGTTGAAGACATCCAGCTCGGCTGAGAGCCCAAATTGCCGCGAGATGATCATCTGGCGGGCAACGCCGAGGATTTTATCGATCCCAAACAGAACCGCGAGTAACAAAGATACTTTAGATAATTTGCTAAGTTTTTTCATATTGCTCCAGGTTAATCGTCCCAATTATGCCACAACTCAAGTAATCCGCTTCAGCAAATCACTATCTTGTTCACTTCTCTTTAACAGTCGCTCTACCCCCAAAATAAATATTAAAGAACCCCTCAATCAGCTTATCCCATGCTTTATAATCTTATGACGGAAATAAATATGAAAGAACCAAATCAATTCGGAAAATTGTTTATTGTCGCGACATCAATCGGCAACCCGAAGGATATCACCCTTAGGGCGATCGATATCCTGAGGTCCGTGGATGCGGTGATCTGCGAGGAACGCAAAGACGGATCAAGGCTGCTGAAGCAGTTGGAAATCTCAGGCAAGCCCTTGATCGAGCTAAATGAGCATAACGAAGCTGACATGATCCAACAGATTCTGATCGATCTGATGAACGGCAAGAACATGGCGCTAATCTCAGATTGCGGGACGCCCGTATTCTCTGATCCCGGCAAACAGCTTCTGAAGTTGATGGCAGAGATGCGCATCAAGGTGGTGCCTGTCCCGGGCGCCTCCTCATTGATGGCAGCACTTTCTCTCTGCCCTTTCGACATGGAAAACTTCACCTTTCTTGGCTTCCTGCCGCCCAAAACAGAGCAGCGTGCGGCTGTACTGCAAAAACACAAGCTCGCTGACAATCCCATCATCCTGATGGACACACCGTATCGTTTGGTCAAACTGCTCGATGAAGTCAGCAAGACTTTTGGTCGCCAGCAGCAGATTTTCCTGGCGCTCGACCTGACGCTTTCATCTGAAGCCACTTACCTTGGGAGTGTGCAGGATGTGGCAGCACAGGTTCAAGGTAGAAAAGCGGAGTTTATCTTGATCCTCGACCGACCCCAGCGGAGGAAGTTTTGAGCGCCACCAGGTCCCTTAAAATCCGCGAAAAATCTCTGGAGTTACCGGTTTTCATGCCGGATGCAACCTATGGCTATGTGCGCAGTCTGACAGCATCCGACCTGCGTGAGGTTGGTTTACCGATCCTGATGATGAATGCCTTTCACCTGATGCAAAAACCGGGTTCCTCGCTCATCTCGACTTTGGGTGGTTTGCACCAAATGGCAGCCTGGGATGGACTCATCATGACCGATTCAGGCGGTTTCCAGGCATATTCTCTCATCCGCCAGAATGCCAAGTTCGGCAGTCTCACTGAAAAAGGGATCGTTTTCTACCCGGAGGGTTCTTCCCGGAAATTGCTCCTGACCCCCGAAAAAAGCATCCAGCTTCAGATGGGTTACGGCTCGGACATTCTCGTCTGCCTGGATGATTGCACGCATGTGAACGCGAGCCGCGCCGAACAAGAAGCGTCCGTCTCCCGCACGCTCGCCTGGGCTGCCAGGGCAAAAGCCAGCTACCAAACGCAGCTGAAATCCCGCAAGTGGTCGGATGGTGAGCGCCCGCTGCTCTTCGCGGTCATCCAGGGTGGCGGGGAACTGGATCTACGCCGGCGCTGCGCTGAAGGTCTGTTGGAGATCGGTTTTGACGGCTTCGGTTTTGGCGGCTGGCCTCTGGATGAAGATTCAAACCTGATCACGGACATCCTGGAATATACGCGATCCCTCATACCGCGTGCATTTCCCATCCATGCCCTCGGTATCGGTCATCCGGCGGGCATTGTTACCAGCCACCAACTGGGTTACGAGATGTTCGACTGCGCCTTGCCCACTCGCGACGCGCGGCATGGGCGGCTTTACACCTGGTCCGACGCAAACCCAACTCTTTCACGAGATGGCAGCTGGCTAAAATTCCGCTATATCAACACGGAAGACAATTTTCGCGATGCAGGTCCAATCTCACCGGATTGTGACTGTGAATGTTGCCGGGACTACTCCATGGGTTACCTCTTCCACCTCTACCGGATGCGCGATACGTCCTATATGCGTCTTGCCACCAAGCACAATTTGCGTTTCATGACACGTTTGATCGAAAGGTTGAAACAACCAAATGCCGGATAAGGAAAGCGACCAGGATCTGATCGATGAGGTCAGCAGATCAGCAAAATATGCCCAACTGGCTGGTACGCTCGTCTCTCGCGTCACTTCGGAAGAAGCCAAAAAGTACAAGAGCAGGCAGGATATCATCCAGTCTGCCCGCACCCGCCTGCACCAACTGACCGGCGCGTACCTGACCCCCAAGTTAGACTATGCGCAGTGGCTGGATAAATTTCAATCATTGCATTCAAATGACCGTGCTGAATTGGAATCGACAAGCCTTCAGATGATGCGCCTGCATGCGTCCACGTACGAGCGGCTTGAGGTGCTGCCAGTTTTTTTTCAGACAACGCTTGCTGCCATTAGTCCGGTGAATTCTGTTTTGGATCTCGCTTGCGGACTAAATCCACTCGCCATTCCGTGGATGCCTCTCGCAGACGGATTCACTTACTACGCAAGCGACGTGGTTACTCCGCTGGTCGATTTTCTCTGGCATTATTTCGAACATTTCGGAATTAATGGTGATGCTTCAGTGCTGGATCTTTCATACTCCATTCCACACCAACCGGTACAGCTGGCCCTTTTGATGAAAACGCTTCCCCTAATGGAGCAAATTAAGCATGGACTTTCGCAACGGATACTCGAAGGACTGAATGCCAGGCACATCCTCGTCACCTACCCTCTCCGCAGCCTGGGAGGGCGCAGAAAAGGGATGGAGGAAACCTATTGTTCGCAATTCAATGAACTTGTGGCTGGGCATGATTGGAGTGTCCAGGAATTCTCTTTTCCCAACGAAATGGCTTACCTGGTAACAAAATGATCTTCGAAAAAGCCTTTCTCGACTCGCTTATCCAGGCTGTGGGATCCTCCCGCAAGTATCGTGACCTCCAAATTCCCCTTTCCACGCTAAAGGACATCCTCAACACCGAAAGTCAGCACAGCAACTCGCGTAAGGAACTCGAAGCCAACTTCCGCAAATCGCTGCACAACATCATGGCGCCCTACTTGGAAGACATCAACTATCCATTTGAGACCAAAAGCATAATTGATCTCCACGCTCAAATGCCCTCCTCGGAGACGTTGAAGACATGGTGCCGGGACAGGATGCGCCTGCATGCCTCCAGCCGTGAACGCCTGCCGTACCTTGACACCTTCTATCAGAAAATCATTACCAGAATCGGAATTCCCGGTTCCATCCTCGACCTCGCCTGCGCGCTTGACCCCCTCGGACTGCCCTGGATAGACCTTCCTCCAACCACCAGTTTTTTTGCCTACGATATACACCAACCCCGCCTGGACTTCCTGCAAACCTTCTTCCAGTGCTTTTACCCAAATGCCAGCGCAATTCAACAGGACATTCTGACAAATATCCCGGTCCAAAAAGCAGACTGTGTTTTCTTCTTCAAGGAAGCCCATCGTCTCGAGAAGCGCCGTCCTGGCAGCAACCGTGAGTTGTTTGCGGGTCTCAACGCCAAATGGCTGGTGGTCAGCCTGCCAAGCCGCGATCTGGCAGGGCATCATTCCCTTGAGACCTATCACACCAACCTGGTTCAAAAAGCCATCGAAGGTCAGCCCTGGCAGCTCACCACCGATGTCGCAGGCGATGAACTCATCTTCTTTATTCATAAATATGACTGAATCCAAGGCTCATGTTCCCCCGGAAATTTTGGCAGCGATTGAGCGATACCAACCGTACCTCTCGTCCCAGGACTATGATCAGTTGCTTTGTGTTGCTGCCACATCCGCGCCATCCGCTGTGCGCGCCAACCTTTTGAAATCATCCGATCCCAGTGAGGACCTCGAAACCTGGTCGGAACGTTATGGATGGCAGACCGCTCCAATTGCTTTCTCCACCACCTCAAGGCAAATAATCTCAAGCCAGACCCCTCCCGGTCAGACGCTTGAACACCGCCTTGGCTATTACTACATCCAGGATGCAGCCTCCATCCTGCCCGTCTCACTCTTTTCAACATCCCCCACTCCCAGGCTTGTGCTGGACATGGCTGCATCCCCAGGCGGCAAGACAACGCAATTGGTGGATCACAACCTCGATCTGGATTTTGTGGTCGCCAACGACTCATCAGCGTCCCGCCTCTCCGCGTTGCGTACCGTTTTGCAGACCTGGGGCTCTGCCAATCACATGATTACCAATTTTGCCGGCGAACGCCTGGGAGACTGGTTCCCGCAGACTTTCGATCGCATTTTGCTGGATGCGCCTTGCAGCATGGAGAGCCTGCGCGTTTCAGCCTCCCACCCACCCAGACCGATCACCGCCGACGAACGCGGTCGCCTCGCCTCCAGGCAGCTCGCGCTGCTCATCTCAGCCGCCAAAGCCCTGAAACCGGGCGGGGAATTGGTCTATTCCACCTGCACGCTCGCACCCGAAGAAGATGAGGCTGTTGTCAGTGCCTTACTGGATCTTGCCCCGAATGCTTTCCTTATTGATCGAATTCCTCCCATGCTTGCAAAAGCAGCTGGATTAACAGCCTTCCAGGATCAGAACTTCGACCCGAGCCTGGTAAACAGTCTACGGGTTTGGCCTCACATTTTTGAGACGAACGGCTTCTTTGCGGTCCGCCTGACAAAAGTTGCTGACTTTTCGGCCGCTGTCAGCCAACCGCCTTACCGCCCCTTCACCGCCACCGGTTTTGTTCCTGTTTCAGCCAAACAATCAGCCGACCTGGATTCTCAACTCATCGATCTTTATGGGGTAAGCCTGATCCCGCACCTTGCTCAAGACGGCTTGATTCTTTTCCAACGAGGCGACAGCCTTCACCTTATCCCAAAAGCTTGCACGGATCGCTTCCAGACTCTGCCCTATCACAGTCTTGGTATGCTTTTCGGCAAGTTGTTCCACGGAGAGTTGGCACTTTCAGTAGACCTCATCAACCGGTTTGGTAATATTTTTATCGCCAATTTTTGGACTATTCCTTCGAACAAGGTTGCGCAATGGCTCTCCGGGCAGGATCTGCGTAATCTCAACTTTGAGGGATTGAAAATGGGTTCAGTTGTAGCGATTCGAGATGAATTAGGACGAAATCTTGGCGCTGGAAAACTCTCAGCCAACAGACTTAGAAACCTTCTGCCCAATCGCAATTTATTGCAATAACGCGAAGTTAACGGCAGTGATGCCGGATAATGGCGCAGCCGGCAACGCAGGCTGTTTCCATCCGCAGGATATTCGTGCCCAGGGAAATCTGCTGAAATCCATGCTTTTCTGCCAACACGACCTCATCAGAGCTGAAGCCGCCCTCCGGGCCAATCAGCAGGGCAATCTCAGCTTTCCCGCTCTTATCCACGCTCAGCATCTCAGGGCAGATCTGGCTCACGATTGCCGTACTCTCCCAGGCGATTAACTTAACTCCACATTCTCGCGCGGATGCCAGCATGTTTTCGTAACTGAGCACCGGCTGCAACACAGGTAATTTGGAGCGCATCGATTGTTCCGCGGCTTCACGGATGATGGATGTCAATCGTTCCTGGCGGGCGCTGTTTTGCCGGCTATCATGAACCAGGCTGCGGGAGGATATGTATGGTTGAAAACTGTTTACTCCGATTTCAGTCGCCTTCTGCAGGATGATCTCCATCTTTTCGCGTCGGGTTAGGCTGTAGCACAGGCGCAAGCCCACGGCCGGTTCGGGTCTGCCGGGCTGCTTTCCCGTGATCTCACCAATCACATTCTGGCCTTTGTGCCCGTCGAGCTGCACAAGGTACTCCCAGCCTGAATTGTCGAGTACGATCACCGCATCGGTCTTGGCTTTGAGCCGCAGCACGTTCTTGATCTGGCGCGAGATGTCTTCGGGGAAGGTAACCACGCCATCTTGGATTGACTCTGGTTTTAGAAAGAAGTGTTGCATAAATCTATTGTAGCGTATTTTTAAGATCAGGTTTATTTCCAGGCTTGCAAAGCTGCTCCTGCAGCAGTGGCATACTCAGCTCTTTCCGGGATCAGGAAATTGACACCATACAGATCAGAAAAAGCATCAAAGATTTGCCTGCCAACGCTCATACGCGTCAGGTTGCCGGTGACCACGATTGTGCGCAGCTGGCAAAGCCTTGCTGCAAGCACCGCGGCTGTCCCAACCGATTGGAACACGAGGTTCACGATCCCCGCGGCAATATCCTCAGGCTCGCTCAAGCCCATCAACTTTCCAAAATTCGATGCCGTCGTGCTTGGGGTTAACCCAGCGATCTCTATTTGTGTCAGGTCCCCAACCGTCAGATCCACCCTTTCCAGCTGACCTCTCTGCGAGAGTTGATCTATCATGTCAAAATCTGTGACGTTGATCAACCGGTCAGCCAGACCCAGCAGTGTTCCTCCACCAACGCCTGAACCAATAATGTGCCGCACAACGGCTCCCCGGGCTTCCACCATCGAAGTCCCCGTTCCCATGCTCACCACGATCGCTTCCGAAATGCCCGAAAGAAAAACCCCTCCAAGTCCCACTGAAACAAATTCATCAACAAGAATTGTGGTTTTATCCAGCAAATCTCCGCCCAGGTAAGATGCTCCGACGCCTGTTGCCATGATCTTCTCGATATTTGACAGTTTTCTCCCCGATGATTCCAAAAATCGTCCAAGTCCCGCAAATGCGGAGGCAAGTGGATCGCTGGCTTTGACGATGACGCTTTCCAGTATCTTGCCATCCTCAAATCCCACCACCTTGGTGGTGCTTCCGCCAATATCCAAACCCAATATCAGGCCCATGAAACCTCCATTTCGTGCGATACTATTCATAACGCTGTCAAGGCAAAATAGAAATGTCCTATACTATTCATAACGCGGCGAGTTTCTTCTTTTTGTAGTATAACCCGTTGCGTCAAGTTTTTCGGAGAATGGTCTTGGAACAAAAAGAACAACGTCACAATTTCAAGTACCTGGATATCGTTACGGTCAGTTTTGCGGTAATCCTGATCCTGTCCAACTTTGCTTCCTCAGCAAAAATCGTCGACTGGGGCTTCTCGCTCGGCAAAGTCCGCATGGCTTTCGATGCCGGAACAGTATTTTTCCCGTTTGCCTACATTTTTGGGGATGTCCTGGTTGAAGTGTATGGCTACTCACGTTCCCGGCGCGTTATTTGGCTCGGCTTTGGCGCCTTGGTGTTCAGTTTTCTGATGTTCCTGCTCATCCGCCTTCTGCCTGGTGAAGCCACCTGGCAGCAGACCGTGGGTCAATCCGCTTTTGATTCCATCTTAGGCGGGGTCAGCTTTGGTGGGATTGTGCTTTCCAGCATCCTGGGATACCTTTTTGGCAGTTTTTCGAATGCTGTCGTAATGGCTTTAATGAAATCCTTGACCAAAGGCAAATACCTCTGGGTACGCACCATCTCCAGTACTATCATCGGCGAGTTCGTCGATAGCCTGATCTTTGTGGCTATCGCGACGCTGACGGGTGTGTTCCCGCGCGAGTTATTCTGGTCACTGACACTGACGAATTACATCTTCAAGGTTCTGATTGAAGTTATCTTCACACCCGCAACCTACAAGATCGTCAACAAACTCAAACGCGCCGAGGGAGTCGATATCTACTCGGATCTGTCGGACCTCAGTCCGCTGAGTTTTTAAGCTTCTGCTCTTCATAACCTGCAATGCAGATCACAAACTCACCTTTGATGGGTGAGTTTTCGATTAACGGGATGATTTCCGAAAGGGTTCCCCTCGTGATCTTTTCAAACTTTTTAGTCAGGTCGTTCGCCACTACTACCCGCCTGTCGCCAAGAACCTCCAAAGCGTTCTTCAGAAAGGCGACCAGGCGGTAAGGGCTTTCGTAGAAGACCAACGTATGTGGATTTTGTTCCTCCATGGCGATAAAGCGCTTTCGCGGTCCTTCCTTGTTGGGAGGAAAGCCCTTGAAAGTGAAACTGTGCAGGGGCAGATCTGCCAAAGTCAGAGCCGTGATGACCGCGGAGGGGCCGGGAATGACTTCCACAGCCAATTCCGCTTCCAAAGCTGCATGCACCAACAGGTATCCCGGGTCAGAAATTCCCGGAGTGCCTGCGCTGGTGATCAAAGCGATGGTCTCGCCCCGTTGAAGCCGTTCGATCAGCTTTGGGACCACTTTTCGTTCGTTGAAATTATTCAGCGCGGTCTGAGGTTTGCTGATACCATAGTGATTTAACAGGATGCTCGACTTGCGGCTGTCCTCCGAGGCGATCAAGTCCACATTTTTCAGAACCTCAACCGCCCTGTAGGTGATATCTCCTAAATTTCCAATGGGTGTAGCAACAAGGTAGAGCATGTGATCTCACTTCCAGCAGGAATTCTCTTGGCAATTTGTTGTGTGTATTATAAGGGAGGTTGCCTGTAATGATCGGCGTGATAGAATCTCAGAAAACCGATAACACATTAAAGGCAGCCAAGCTATGGAAAGAACCGTTCCTGTCCGATCATCTGATGAAATTGACCTCTACTTACGCACAATTTACTCTCTTTTGCGCTCATCAAACGAGGTGCATATCCGCACGCTTGAAGAGGTGCACGCAGGCATGAATTCTTCCCTGCATATAAAATCCCGCGAGGATTCTCCGGACATTTCCGCCCTGCTCTACGCTTTGCTGCGCTTGCCCGAGATCATCTTCCATGTCAGGAAAGTGATCCTTGGTCAATCTGCTGCCAACTTTGCGAGTTATGGTTACGGCGATGTCGAAACCTGGCAGGATGTCAGCGCAAAAGCCCGCCGCCGGCGCTGCTTCTACGACGGCGGTCAAATCCTGGCTTGTTACATCGCTTCCCGATCCGATATCGATGACGTCATCCCCGCCCTGACCACGCTGCAAATTGAATGGAACAAACTCCATTTCCTGCTCAACACCCTGCCTGAGGGTCTGCTTGCTTCTGCCACCCCTGCCAATCCAGCAAGCTTTCAGCTACTCGCGAAGCACCTCCTGATCAGGGAGGAAGAACTCGCGCGTCTTTACACGGTTTTGGGTGACAACTTTACCGACTACCTCACCAAGATCGCGAACGAATCCAGCGACCTGACCGTCCAACTGGTAAGTGGTTCACTGAACGACTACCGCAAAGCGACCGAGAGTTGGTGGGCAAACATCGAGGCGCAAGTGCCGGCGGTTACCCGGCGACCGATTTACTTTGTGTCATCCAACACCCACAGTCTTGCCAACCTGCTTTCTGGCTTTTCCCTTACCAAACGCGCTGAATTGCTGCACTTTATCAAAGAAGACCAGCCAGCTCTGTGGGCTGAATGGGAAGAAATGCAGCAAGAAGTCAACAATGCCAGCCAGGAAAACTTTTTCTACTATGCCATGCGCAGTTACCTTTCTGCTCACCCGGAAAGTTCTCTGGCATCCGAGCAGATCGCTTTCGAAGAAGCACACGGCATCAAACGCATGAGCAGCGTCCACAGTTTCGACGTAGAAGCCAGCGTAATGGAGCTGCATAAGCTCAATCCCAACACGATCGATCCGCGGCTTGTTCCCGATGGCGACAGTTCACACCTCGCCTTCCTGCAGGATAGTGATGCGATCATCCTGAATATCGACTATCCGCTTGGTTTTGCTGCCTACAACCTGCTCACCAAGATTGCTGAAAATAGCAGCAAGATCCTCGGTATCTACATCATGGGTAAAGCTGCCAGTTTGAATGGCGTGCGTGGAGATGTAGTCCTGCCCAACGTGGTCTATGATGAGCATTCCCGCAATACCTATCTCTTCAACAACTCATTCACCGCCGCGGATATTGCCCCCAATCTCAACTTTGGCACGGTTCTGGATAACCAAAAAGCGGTTTCGGTCATGGGTACTTTCCTGCAAAACCGCAATGTGCTCGATGTCGTCTATCGTGAAGGCTACACCGATGTCGAAATGGAAGCCGGACCGTATCTTTCAGCGATCTATGAACTTTTCCGTCCACAGCGGCATCCTGTAAATGAAATCGTGAACCTGTATGGTTTACCCTTCGACCTTGGCATCCTGCATTACGTATCGGATACGCCTTACTCCAAGGGGAAAAACCTCGGCGCGGGTGGTCTATCGTATTTCGGTATGGATTCGACTTATGCAGTCTCGATTGCGATCCTGAAACGCATCATCATGCTTGAGAAGCTGCGCCTCCAATAAAAAATGCCTCCCCGGTCAAAACCCGGGGAGGTTCTTTTTACTTCAATTTCTCGCGCAATTTCTCTGCGCTTGCCCGATAACCTTCAAGTTTTTCTCTTTCGACCTGCACCACCTTCTCCGGTGCCTTCTGTGCGAAAGGTGAAGCCAGCAGCTTTTCAAGGCGCTCAATCTGGCTTTCCGCTTCTGCAAGTTCCTTTTCAAGGCGATCGCGGTCAAGCTCGCTGTCACCGTCGGCGCTGAGGTCGAGGTAGATCTCGATATCCTCAATCACCAGGACTGTCAAACCTTCAGTATCAGGCTTGTTGGTGAGGATTTGTAATTTGTCCTCGTTCAATCCAGCCAGATCGACGAACAAAGGCTGGTTCTGTTGGAGAAAATCACCTTTGCTTTCGCTAACAAGGATCGCGTCGATAGCCTTACCCGGTTCGATCTTGAGTTCTGACCGCAGGTTGCGGATGGTTCGCACGATCTCCTGCACCAATTCAAAATCCTTAATGGCGGTGTCTTCCCAATCCTCATGCGGCATGCGTTCGGGCCAGCGGGCGACAATCAGGTGCTCCTCCCAGTCCCTCTCAGGATTGAAAATAACCTGGTTGGTCTGGCAGGCATCCTTCAGATAACCATATAATGCCTCAGTCACATAAGGCGTAAAGGGATGCAGCAGCCGCAGCATCAAACCAAGCACATCCGCCAGGGCGATAGCGGTATACGCAGCACGATCGCCGCCTTCTGCCAGCTGTCTTTTGGACGCTTCCAGGTACCAGTCCGCAAAGTCGCTCCATAAGAACTCGTACACCTGCCGGCCGGCTTCCCCAAACTGGTACGTCTCGAACAGGTTATTGACGCCGTTGACCGTCTGCCTGGTGCGAGCCCAAATCCAGGAATCCGCCAAAGTCCACTGCGGCTCGGCTTTGATGGGTTCCGCAACCTTATCGATGGCGTTGATCACAAACCGCCCGATGTTCCAGACCTTGTTGGCAAAGTTTCGGTTCCCTTCAACTCTCTTCGCGCCAACGTTTTGGTCGTTGCCCGCGCTGGATCCCACCACCAGGGAGAACCGAAGGGCATCCGTTCCGTATTCGTTCATCAGCGTCAGAGGGTCGATGACGTTGTTCTTGGTCTTGCTCATCTTCTGACCTTTATCGTCGCGTACCATGCCGTGCAGGTAAACCGTGTGGAAAGGCGCTTTGCCAGTAAAGAAAAGCCCGTCCATCACCATGCGCGCCACCCAGAAGAAAATGATGTCATATCCGGTTTCCATCACGCTCGTCGGGTAGAAGTAATTGAAATCTGGTGTGGTTTCAGGCCAGCCAAAGACCGAGAAAGGCCACAGTCCTGACGAGAACCAGGTATCCAACACATCCGGGTCCTGCTTTAGGTTGTGTGAGCCGCATTTCGGACACACGCTGGGATCTTCCCTTGCCACGATCACTTCCCGGCAATCCTGGCAATACCAGACCGGGATGCGGTGCCCCCACCACAACTGCCGGCTGATGCACCAATCCTCGATGTTGTCCATCCAATTCAGGAAGACTTTGGTAAAACGTTCAGGCACAAAGGTGATTTCGCCCTTGCGCACCGATTCGGCTGCCATCGCTGCCAGGCTGTCCATTTTCACAAACCACTGCGTCGAGACCAGCGGCTCCACGATTTCTCCACCCCTTTGGGATCGCGGCACATTCATCAGGTAAGGTTCTTCCTTGAGCACCAAACCTGCTTCGGTCATGTCTTCCCAAATGGCTTTTCTGGCTTTGAAGCGCTCCATGCCGGCATATTTACCAGCGTTCTCGTTCAAGGTCGCATTTTTGTTCATAATGTTGATCAAAGCCAGGTTGTGGCGTTGACCAATTTCATAGTCGTTCGGGTCATGCCCTGGGGTGATCTTCAGCGCGCCAGTGCCAAAGTCCTTGGTCACATACTCATCTGCCACCACCGGAATTTCCCTGCCCAAAATTGGCACGATCACCTTTTTACCCACGAACCGTGCGTAGCGCGCGTCTTCCGGATGTACTGCCACAGCAGTATCTCCCGGAATAGTCTCCGGACGGGTTGTTGCGACCGGGATGTAATCCCCACTGCCATCTGACAGCATGTACTTAAAGTGATAGAGCTTGCCTTGTTCCTCGGAATATTCCACTTCCAGGTCAGAGACTGCTGTTTGCAGACCGGGAGACCAGTTGATCATACGTGGACCCTGGTAGATCAATCCTTTTTCATACAATTGCACAAAAGCTTCCCTCACCGCATGCGAAAGCCCCTCATCCAGCGTGAAACGCTCGCGTTCCCAATCGCATGAGGCACCCAGCCGTCGGAGCTGGTTGATGATCTCACCACCGTACTTTTCCTTCCACTGCCACACTCGGGCTTCGAATGCTTCGCGTCCGATTGCCTCGCGGGAAGTGCCCTCTTTGCGGAGCTGATTTTCCACCTGCAGCTGTGTCGCAATCCCGGCGTGGTCCGTACCCGGCACCCACAGGGTCGGCTCACCTTTCATGCGGTGGTAGCGGATCATGATGTCTTGTGTGGTCACAAACAAAGGATGTCCCAGGTGTAAAGCTCCGGTAACATTCGGAGGAGGGATAACGATCACAAAAGGTTTAATATGCGAATCATGCCCCGGCAAGTTCGGGTCATTGGTGGGCTTGAAGTAACCCTTATCTTCCCAAACCCGGTAGATCTTTTCTTCATATTCTCTAAAATCATACGTTTTCGGCAGTTCAGTCATCCTACACCTCACTAATCTTAAATAAAAAACTTTCGTCCGATGAGGACGAAAGTGTTCTTCCGTGGTACCACCTCAATTCGCTCCGAAAAGAGCGCGCTTGGGTTGAGCGCTAACGGGCTCTCCCGGGCTGGTCTATTCCCTTTTCAGGTTTCTTCAGCCAATCATTCGCGGCGACTTCGCCCCTTTGCTTACTGCAGGCATTCTCAACACTTCTGCCTTTCTCTGTCAGCGCAGACCGGGGTTACTACTCCGTGCATTTATTCTAACATATTTTTATGTCAATGGATTACTTATCCATCGTTTTCACCTGGTCCTCCCAGCGATGCCAGCCTTCAAAGCGTTCTTTGATGATCTGTTTTCCTTCACCGGGGTGCAGCAAACCCATCAGTTCAAGATCCGCGTCTACCATGATTCGTACAAGTTCGTGGAACTTGACCTTGGGTGACCATCCGATCTTCTCTTTGGCTTTTGTTGGGTTGGCAAGCAGGTAATCCACTTCGGTCGGACGGAAGTAGCGCGGATCAATTTCCACGTACTTCGTCCAGTCCATGTCAGCATAGCCAAAAGCCTCATCCAGGAAGTCCCGGACGGAATGAGACTCTCCCGTCCCGATCACGTAATCATCCGGCTGGTCCTGCTGCAGCAGCAGATGCATCGCCTCAACGAACTCCGGCGCGTAGCCCCAGTCGCGTTTGGCATCCAGGTTACCGAGGAAGAGTTTGTCCTGTTTGCCAGCCATGATCGCAGCCAGAGCCCGCGTAATCTTGCGGGTCACAAAAGTCTCACCGCGCCTGGGCGACTCGTGGTTAAACAAGATCCCATTCACGGTATACATGCCATAGCCATCGCGATAGTTCTCCACCATCCAATAGGCGTAGAGTTTCGCCGCCGCATAAGGACTCTGCGGGTGGAAAGGCGTTTCTTCAGACTGTGGTGGTTTGGCGGAGCCAAAGAGCTCGCTGGTGGATGCCTGGTAAAAACGCGTGCCTCTGCCCAGCCGGCGCACCGCTTCGAGCATGCGGGTGGTTCCCAAACCCGTTACATCTGCTGTGTATTCGGGCATATCAAACGAAACCCGAACGTGGCTTTGGGCTGCCAGGTGATAGATCTCTTCCGGTTTGGTGTCGTAAATCACGTCACCCAAAACACCAGTGGCTCCCATATCACCATAGTGCAAAAAGAGACGGGAAGAGCCATCGATCACATGAGGATCCTGGTAAAGGTGGTCGATCCGTTTGGTGTTGAAAGTACTTGCACGGCGGATGATTCCATGCACTTCGTAGCCCATGCTCAGCAGGTATTCTGCCAGGTAAGACCCATCCTGACCGGTGATGCCGGTGATTATCGCTTTCTTCATGTGTTACCTCAATCTGTTATTGAGCAGTTAGTATACACCAGCTGGGTTAATACAATCGGAACTCACTTTTCTCTTCTTCAAACACGACTGGATCGAGTACATGTGTGGTCGGCACAAAGTTCATGAAGCCCCGTGTGATCACCAGGCTGTCCGTCTTTGCCCCTCCCGGGAAGAAGCTCACCCCTTCCAGCACTGCTTTGGAGGTCGTCATGATCGGCGTGACTGCAGTCGCGCAGAAGATCAGGTTGTCTGCTGGTGCCAGGTCGTCCTGGGTGTAAACCTCACCCAGTCTGACACCCATCTTTTCCAGCCGAATCTCGTCAGCAGCGTCCTTGGGCTTCCATATTGCTTGCATCTTGCCGCCCAGCAACTTGATCGCGGCTGCAGAGATGACCCCTTCAGGCGCGGCGCCAATCCCCATCACAGCGTGAACGCCAACACCTTTGAAGCAACTGAACACGCTTGGCATGAGATCCCCGTCCAGGATCAATCGCACTCTTGCGCCAGTGGAACGCAATCTTTGGATCAATTCTTCGTTCCGCGGACGGTCGAGGACCGTGATGGTGAGTTCACGGTTATCGCGCCGCTTGAGGGCTTTTGCCAGTCGCCGGACGTTCTCTTCTGGTGCCAGGCGAATATCCACGTAGTCAGCCGCGTCCTTCCCCACGCAAAGCTTATCCATGTAAGTGTCCGAAGCCTGGATCAAGCCCCCCGAAGGTGCCGCTGCCAGCACGCAGACTGCCCCGGAATTCAGATTGGCAGTGGCATTGGTATTTTCGAGCGGGTCGACAGCAATATCGATGTTCACGTCTCCTTCGCCGAGTTTCTCGCCGATAAATAGCATCGGGGCGTCATCCCGTTCGCCTTCACCAATCTTGATATTGCACTCCACCCCTGGAATGCGATTTAGTGCAGTCCGCATCGCATCTACAGCCGCTGCATCCGCCAGGTTCTTATCGCCCTGGCCTGCAGCCCGGGCGGCAGCAATCGCTGCATTTTCTGTTACTTCCAATAATTGCCAGGATAAACTTTTATAGACGTGTTTCAGTTCATTCGTGGTTTTCTCGTTGGTCATCTCTCTCCTTTGGTGAACAAGGAACCCTGAGTTATTATTATACACAACCAGCAGATTCCCTTGTTGTCCTTTGTATCTCTACAGTAATAGACATGTTTGGTTAAGCATGTTTGACATTTTTTTGAATCGTTCCAAGCAAATACGAACGCAACAAGTCAAGCTTTTCTTCGATAAGGAAATCTCCTCGAAACTAGATGTTATTGATTTAATTTGAATTGACACAAAAATATGCTACTATCTGAATTGAGGGAGTTGTTTGAGGCATTAAGTTCGCCTTGATGATAGTCACTTATGAATTATATTAAGTAAACAAATGATATGGATCGTCACTCGAAGGTTTTCACACTGATAGTTATCGCGCTTGGTGTTCTCTTGGTATCAGTATTGGTATTGACGACGGGATTAAGGCGAAAACAAACGGCCCAGGTGCAAAGAACTCAACCTCCCGCAATTACAGTATTTGTTACTCCTTCTCCGACTCGACCATGGTATTGCGTTCCTCTACCTCGTGAGACACGGCAAAGTGGATCACCGACATCTACCCCCTTTCCTTTGACCTCGGCAATGACAATAACGCCAAATAAGTTTCAGGTTGCCCCTACAGTTACGCCTCGGGTATATGCAAATGTGTTTGATCTTAGTCCAGAAGTACCACTGCGGGACAAATGGGAATATATGGTTTTTCGTTGCGACGGAACTTTTGATCAATTCTTAGTTGGTCCAGAAATTGACTTTGATCCATTTCTCGAGCTTGGACCAGGTGATGTGATCATCGACATGATTCCTCCCGCATCTTTGATGGGAATCGAACCTCCTGAACCCACAGATCAGGTTACGAACACCCCCTCACCTTGAATGCCTTACTCTTTTCCTAACCCGTCTCCAATAGAAAGGGCGACACCATTTCCCTATCCTGTTCCTGCGACACCTAAACCATGCTTCTCGTTAGCAAGATATTCTTCCCTCTGAACATAAGCTAATAATCAGGCAATACTAAACAATCAAAACCTAAGGATCATTTTTCCGTACCTGTTACATTAAGCAGGCAAGGCTTGTTCTTTAATTTTTCATGATTATAATGGGTTATAAGCATCCTTTATCAATAAACGGAGAACCTCATGAAGAAACGCAGTATCATTTTGTCAGTCAGCCTCGCCCTGATGATCATCCTCTCAGCCTGCGCCAAGGTTGGATCACCAGCTGAGCAAACCCCTGCATCACCTACAGGTGAACAAACCTTGTTAGTCTGGGATCAATTTTACCGGGATGAAGAGAGTAAGGTCATTGAGACCCTCAACGCTGAATTCGAAACTGCCCATCCTGGTGTCAAGATCCAACGTGAAGTTAAAGTGCTCGAGGATCTCAAGGCCACGGTCAAACTTGCCCTCACCAAAGCCGATGGTCCGGACGTAGCCCAGGTCAACCAGGGGCGCAACGATATGGGCGCCCTGGTAGAAGCCGGTCTCCTGCTGCCGCTAAACTCGTACCTTGATAAATACAATTGGGGAAGCGTCTTCTCCACCAGTGTTGCCAGCCGCAACAGTTTCACCGAAGATGGTAAAACCTTTGGAACAGGCAACCTGTATGGCGTCAGCCCGACCGCCGAAGTCGTTGGCGTCTTCTACAATAAAGATATCTTCAAGAAAAACGGCTGGGATGTTCCCACCACGTTTGAAGACTTCCAAACCTTGCTCGCAAAAATCAAAGAGGCAGGAATCACCCCCATCTCCTTTGGGTCCCTTGACGGCTGGAATGCCATTCACGAGTTCAGTGCTATCCAGCACCTGCTTGTCTCGCTGGATTACATTAACAATCTCACCTATGGCGTCAACGATGTCAGCTTCGACACCCCCGAGAATCGTCAGGCTGCTCAGATCCTGCAGGATTGGGCAAACGCCGGTTATTTCAGTGAAGGTTTCCCCGGCATTGGCTACGATGACAGCAACAATCTCTTCAAAGCCGGAAACGGCGCCATGACCATCACCGGTTCGTGGCTCGCCCCTGAACTCATGGTCGGCACCGACCAGGAATTCGGATTCTTCCTCCTGCCCCCCTATGAGGGAAAGTCAGGTCTGGCAATTGGCGGCGTGGGCATTCCCTTCGCTATCCGTAAAACCTCCGAAAAGCAGGATCTGGCAGCAGAATACCTAAACTGGATGATCAGCCCCCGTGCCGCTGAGCTCTGGGCTGAAGCCGGCATGCTCCCCGCAATGGCACTGCCTGCGGACAGCAAGGTGGACACCAAAAACCTCTTTGGCGAAACCCTGAATGCCTGGAATACCATCAACCAGGGCAACGCCGTAGGTCATTACATCGACTGGGCAACTCCAACTTTCTACGACACTCTGGTCGCTGAACTGCAGAAACTACTCGGCGGCATCTCAACCCCAGCCAATTTCACCAAGGCAGTTGAGGTAGATTACGCGGCTTACCTGCAGTCCAAATCTGAATAAATATACAATCAAAAGACCGGTACCTGAAGTGCCGGTCTTTTTCAATTACCCATGGTAAAAGTGACAAACAAGTTTCCTGGAGAATCCCGCTGGAAAGGCTGGTGGTATTTACTTCCAGCCTTGCTTGTTTATCTCCTTTTTACTTTTTTGCCCATCCTCGAAACCATTCGCAGTAGTTTTTACCAATGGGACGGCTTCAGCCAGAATCGTGTCTGGATCGGTTTGGCAAACTATGCAGAACTGTTCTCGGACCCAAAATTCCTGAATGCCATTGGTAACAACCTGGTCTTTGTCATTTTCTACAGCATCATCCCGATCCTGATCGGGCTGTTCCTGGCTTCCCTCCTGAGCCGTCAGCCTATCCCCGGCTTTGCTTTTTTCCGCACAGCGCTCTTTTTGCCGCAGGTTATCAGCATGGTCGTCGTTGGTGTCATCTGGCGCTGGATGTTCAATCCGACTTTTGGACCGATCAATGCATTTCTACGCCTGGTTGGTCTGCAGAGCTTCGCGATCAGTTGGCTCGGCGATTTCACCTGGGCTTTGCCTTCTGTCGGCAGCATTGGCACCTGGGTACAATACGGCTTTTGCATGGTGCTTTTCCTGGCTGGCATGCAGCACATCCAGGAGGAGTACTACGAAGCTGCCAGCCTGGACGGCGCCGGTGCGTATAAGCAATTTATCCACATCACTGTGCCCGGGCTTCGCTCCGAGATCGCTGTTGCGCTGGTGACCACCATCATTGCCGCCCTGCGCGTCTTTGACCTGGTTTACACCACCACGAGAGGCGGACCAGGTGAATCGACCATGGTCACGGGCTTCCTCATCTATCGCGCCGCCTTCACCACCAACCGCATCGGGTATGCTGCAGCCATTGCGACGGTCCTGACCTTGATCATCCTCATCATATCGCTCTTGATCCGCCGTTTTCAAAACCACGGAGATGAGGAGAACGCATGAAATACCCTTGGAAGAAACTGCTTCCCCGCTATCTCATCCTGGTGGTCTTCATGCTTGTGGTGCTCGTCCCCATCTGGGGCATGTTCACCAGTGCGTTTAAGACCAGCACCGAGGTCATGGAAGGCCCCTTCTCACTTCCGAGCCGATGGAGCCTGGAAAACTTCGAGCAAGCCTGGCGGATTGGACGCTTTAACATCTTTTTCAAAAACAGTGTTATTGTTGCAACGGCGGTTGTGATCTCAAGCGTTTTTCTTTCCACTTTGAGTGGTTACGCTTTTGGCTCGCTGCCCCTGCCAGGCAAGAACTGGCTGTATCCGTTGATCCTCATCGGTTACATGGTGCCCTTCGAGGCAGTCATCATCCCACTTTACAATCTTTTAGACAAGTTTGGCATCACCGATACTCTCTGGGCGTTGATCTTGCCGCAAATCGGCTTAAGCGTTTCTTTTGGCACGATGTGGATGGCTTCTTTTTTTGAAAATACTCCACGGGAACTGACCGATGCAGCCACGATTGACGGCTGTTCTCGCTGGCAGACGCTCTGGTACATCCTTTGGCCCATCGCCAAGCCAGCCGTGACTACGCTGGTCGTTCTGATCTTCATGTGGACCTGGAACGAGTTCCTCCTCGCCCTCGTGATGGTGCAAAACGAAACCTTGCGTACCCTCCCTGTCGGTCTGGCATTCTTCCAGGGTAAATACACCGCCAACATCCCCCTGATGGCAGCCGGAGCGATCATCGTCGCCCTGCCGACGATCCTGATCTACATTCTCTTCCAACGCTTCTTCATCCGCGGCATGCTCGGCGGAGCAGTGAAGGGTTAGTCCCACTTTTTAATAATCCTCTTATCTCCTTTTCCTGTACATTTCTTTGCCTGTCACAGCCTGTTTCTCTATAATTAGACTAAAAGCATAGAAATAGGATGCTATGGATACCAAAAAACTTAATCTACCCTTAACACCAGATGAATTGATCGCTGACTACCGTCTTGGTTATCGCTCAAGGCAAGCTTCCATCATCGGTCGTCGTGAGGTCCTGACCGGCAAAGCCAAGTTCGGCATCTTCGGGGATGGTAAGGAACTCCCCCAACTGGCAATTGCCCGCACTTTCGGCAAAGGCGATTGGCGCGCAGGCTACTACCGTGATCAAACCTGGATGATGGCGTTGGATTTACTGACACTTGAGGAATTCTTTGCTCAACTCTACGCGCATGCCGACCCGAAATTCGACCCTAACAGTGGCGGTCGTAATATGAACGGGCATTTCTCCACGCAGTTGATCGATGCGGATGGTAACTGGCTCAATCAAACTGAACGCTACAACTCCTCTGCGGATATCGCCCCTACTGCTGCCCAGATGCCCCGTGCTGTCGGTCTGGCACAGGCATCGGTTCTCTATCGCAAAAACGCAGAACTGAAAAAATTCGACAAATTCAGCAGGAATGGCAATGAGATCACCTGGACCAGCATCGGTAATGCTTCAACTTCTGAGGGTCTCTTCTGGGAAACAGTCAACGCGATTGGCGTGCTCCACGCCCCGGCGATCATCAGCATTTATGATGATGGTTATGGCATTTCGGTACCCAACGAATTCCAAATGGTGAAAGAAAACATTCACGCCATTTTGCAAGGTTTTCAGCGCGTACCCTGCCCTGCTGAGCAGTGTGACCGCGGTTACGACCTATACCAGGTTCACGCCTGGGATTACCCTGCATTGCTGCAGACCTACCAGGAAGCCGCTGACACTGCCCGCAAGTATCATATTCCGGCTCTGGTGCACGTCACCGATGCCACCCAACCCCAGGGTCACTCCACTTCAGGTTCCCATGAACGTTACAAGTCCAAGGAACGCCTGGAATGGGAGTACGATTTTGACTGCCTGCGCCGTTTCCGCCAGTATTTGATTGACAATAACGTTGCTACTGACGATCAGCTCAGCGCGTTTGAGTCCGAAGATAAGAAGACTGTCGAACAAGCCCGCAAGAAAGCCTGGGAGAGCTTCCAGGGTCCCATCAAGCAGTTTGTCAAAACTACTTCCCAAAGATTATCTGAGTTGGCTGCCAGCGCATCCTCTCAAAAAACGGAAATTGAAGCCATAAACGATCACCTTGTCAGCATCCAGGACCCGATCTTCAGCGATGCTGCTTCTGCCATTCACCAGGCGTTGGTTCTTACAAAAGACCAACCAACTGACTCGCGTAAAGCATTGGCAGACCTCTCGACCAGCCTGGAAACAGAACGCAAGGCGTACTATAACAAGTTCCTTTTCTCGGATTCAACCCGGTCCCCTCTGAAAATCAAGCCTGTCGAAGCTAAATTCAGCGAAAAATCACCAACCTTGATGGGTTTTGAGATACTCAACAAAGCCTTTGATGAGATTCTCGCCCGTGAACCTTTGATGGTTGCCTTCGGTGAAGATGTCGGTCATTTGGGCGATGTCAACCAGGCATTTCGCGGACTGCAGGAGAAGTACAGTCCCTTGCGTGTGTCCGATACCGGTATTCGCGAAGCCACCATCCTCGGGCAGGCAATCGGTCTCGCCCTGCGCGGTTTCCGCCCGATCGCCGAGATCCAGTATCTCGATTATCTGCTTTACGCGCTGCAAACTATGGCTGATGATCTTTCCAACCTGCGCTGGCGCACGGTTGGTCGGCAGCAAGCTCCCGTCATCATTCGCACGCGTGGGCATCGCCTTGAGGGCGTCTTCCACTCCGGCTCCCCGATGGCTGGCATCATCAACCTCATCCGTGGCATCCACGTGGCAGTCCCCCGCAACATGACCCAGGCGGCTGGTTTCTACAACACGCTCATTGAGGGTGATGATCCTGCCCTGGTCGTTGAGGTTCTTAACGGCTACCGCCTCAAGGAACGCCTGCCGGATAATCTGGCGGAATTCAAACTCCCCCTGGGTGTACCGGAAGTGCTCAGAGATGGCAAAGACCTGACCCTGGTCACTTACGGAGCCACCGTGCGGATTGCCCAGCAAGCTGCCGAAAGGCTTGCCCAGGTCGGTATCGATGTAGAACTGATCGATGTCCAGACGCTTCTGCCCTTTGACCTCAATCACATGATCGTCGACTCGCTCAAGAAGACTTCGCGCGTGCTTTTCGTGGATGAGGACATGCCCGGCGGCACCACAGCCTACATGATGCAGGAAGTGCTGGAAAAACAGGGCGGCTACCAGTGGCTGGATTCTGCGCCTCGCACACTCAGCGGAGCCAATCATCGCCCCGCTTACGGCACCGATGGCGACTATTACAGCAAACCAAACGCGGAAACCATTTTCGACGCGGCGTATGAAATCATGCGGGAGAGTGACCCCAAGCGCTTCCCGAGCATTCTTTAGGAGGATCAATGGCTACGAAATTAATCGCCCCAAGACCGGGCGAAGGTGTGGAAGAACTGACAGTGGTTGCATGGCTCAAGCAAGTTGGTGACCATGTGGAGGAATTTGAGTCCGTAGTGGAGCTCGAAACCGATAAAGTCGTGACCGAATTCCCAAGCCCAATCTCGGGCACCCTGCTGCGCATCGACGTAGCGGCAGGCGACGCCGTACGGGTCGGTGAGAGTATGGGATTGATTGGCGAACCAGGCGAATCCCTGGATGAAAAGGTGGAAAAACCTGCGCAAAACGCCCGGATAGAAGCAGCTCCGGTTGAAGTGGTTCAGCAGGAAAAACCAGTCGTCGAAGAAAAGCAAGCATCCAAGTCAACTTTCCTTTCACCGCTCGTTAGAAAAATGCTGGATGACCACAATCTTGACCCGGACCTCATTCAAGGTTCAGGCAACGGAGGTAGGATCACCAGGCAGGATGTTGAAGCTTACCTGGCAAGCCCAAAGAAAGAAGCTGTTCAGGCTCCCCAAGCCCGGATTGAAGAGAAAGTAAAACCAGTGCAGCCAACCAAGGCAGCTCCGGTACCTGCGGATATCCCTGGCGTGCTCATCCCACATACCTCCACGCGCAAGCAGATCGCAGCCCGCATGGTGGATTCGGTTCTGACTTCCCCGCATGTTCTAACCGTCATGGAAGTGGATATGAGCCGTGTGCTGGCCCACCGCAAGGCAAACAAAGACAAATTTGCTGCGGATGGTGTCAATCTGACTCTGACAGCCTATTTTGTTTCAGCCCTGGCGAAAGCGCTCGGTAACCATAAAGTCATCAATGCCAGCTGGACAGATGAGGGCATCTTTACATACACAGATATCAATATTGGCATGGCAGTGGCTCTGGGTGAAGGCGGATTGATCGTGCCGGTCATCAAACAGGTCCAAAACCTGTCATTGAAAGGCATCGCTTCCCAGGTTAACAGCTTGGCTGAACGCGCCCGCAACAAGAAACTTTCACCTGATGACGTCCGCGGAGGGACCTTTACCCTGACCAATCACGGCACTGCCGGCTCGCTTTTTGCCATGCCCATCATCAACCAGCCTCAACTGGGTATCCTGGGCACGGGTGCCATGCAAAAGCGCGCTGTAGTGATCACCGATGAGAACGGCAACGATTCGATTGCCATCCGCCCGATGGTTTACCTCTCGCTCGTCTTCGACCACCGCGCGATCGACGGTGAAAGCGGCGACAACTTCCTGGTGGATGTAAAGAAGACGCTGGAAAATTGGACCGATTAAGCTATAGACAAAACTCGCAAACGCAAAAAAACAAGGCTCGATCAGACGAAGAAGCCTTGTTTTTGTATCAATCATTACAGATTATTTTAGATATAAGCTTGCCAACTTCATGTCCTGGTCGAAACTGATGGTGTAAGTGATCGCGCGGTTTTCATACGAAGACTTTTACCAACATGGTTGAGAATGGATATAAGCCGGCATCATAGATGCTTCCTTTGGTCAACCTACATCCACCTTAGGTTTTGCTCCAACCTCTGATAAAATCACCCCAAGGAGATTACACATGACACCAAAACAATGGAACAAAACCCCCGAATTCAAACTCGATCTGCACAACAAATATTCCGCCATCATTAAAACCGATCTTGGCGATATCGAGGTTTCACTCTTTGCCGACAAAGCTCCCAATACCGTCAACAACTTCGTCTTTCTCGCCCGCGAAGGCTACTACGACAACACCATTTTCCACCGCGTCATCCATGACTTCATGGCTCAGGCTGGCGATCCCACCGGCACTGGTCGCGGTGGACCCGGCTATTCCTTCCGCGATGAATTCGGCGCAGGTCTGAAACACAACAAGCCCGGCATCCTCTCCATGGCAAACGCAGGTCCCAACACTAACGGCTCACAGTTCTTTATCACGCATCTGCCCACTCCCTGGCTGGACGGCAAACATGCCATCTTTGGCGAGGTCGTCAAAGGTCTGGATGTCCTTTTAGCCATTCCCGAACGCGACCCGATGCGGATTGGTTCGCCGGCAGTAAAACTTCAGACCATCGAAATTGTCGAAGCCTGATTTCGACACCTAAAGGAGAGAATCCATGGCAAATCTGGCGCTTAACGGTCGCTCACTCACCCTTACCGAACTGGTTGAAGCTGCAAGAAACCCCAGGACCGAGATCACTCTCGCGCCTGAAGCCATCCCTGGTATCCAACGGGCGGCTGAAGCGGTAGCGAAGTTTGTTAGCGAAGGGCGCATCGCCTATGGCATCACCACCGGCTTCGGCGCTTTTAAGGACCGCCTGATCCCGCTGGATGATGTTGAAAAGCTGCAGGAAAACATCATCCTCAGCCACGCCGTGGGCACCGGACCTGAATTGCCCACCGAAGTTGTGCGTGCGATGATGATCATTCGTGCCAACACCCTCGCCAAGGGGCACTCCGGTATTTGCCTTGAGACGCTCCAACTCATGCTCTCACTTCTCAACAAAAACATCCTGCCAATCATTCCTTCAAAGGGTTCTCTCGGCGCCAGCGGCGATCTTGCGCCTCTTGCTCACATGGCTCTACCCCTCATCGGGCAAGGAGAGGTGCGGTTTCAGGGCAAAGTCAGGTCTTCCGCGGATGTCCTCCAGGAAAATGGTTTAAAACCGGTAAAGTTGCACGCCAAGGAAGGGCTTGCCCTGACTAACGGCACCACGCTGATGACTGCCATTGGAGCCCTGCAGGTGTATGATGCTGAGGTCATCTTGAGATCCGCCAATTGTGCTGCCGCCCTCTCACTTGAAGCCCAAAATGGCACGCTGCGTGCCTATTCCCCCCAAATCCATGCCAGTCGTCCCCAGGCAATGCAAACTGAAACCGCCGCTCACTTACGTGAGTTGTTGGCTGGCAGCAACCTTACTCGGCCGGACAACTCTAATAATGTTCAGGACGCCTACACCCTGCGTTGCGTTCCACAAGTGCATGGCGCTGTGCATAGTGCTATTAACTACGCGCAGGATATCATTAATATTGAGCTTAATTCTGTCACAGATAACCCCTTGCTTTTCTTTGATGATCAGGATGAGGTCACCATTCTTTCCGGCGGAAATTTCCATGGTGAGCCATTGGCGCTCGCAATGGATTTCCTTTCCATCGCAATGACGGACCTGGGCAACATCTCTGAACGGCGGATTGCCAAACTGATCGACAACCATCCCGAGCACTATCCCTCTTTCCTGGCAGCCCAGGGTGGCTTGAACTCCGGCTTCATGCTCCTGCAGTATACTGCCGCGGCGTTATGTTCGGAAAATAAAACCCTTGCCCACCCCGATAGCGTCGATACTATACCCTCTTCCGGCAACGTGGAAGATCATGTGTCAATGGGTGCCAACGCTGCCCTGCACTGCCAGCAGATTGTTGAGAACGTGCGCACCATCATTGCCATCGAACTGATGAGTGCTGCCCAGGCGATTGATTTCAGGCTGAAGGAAAATCCCGCTTTGCGTCTCGGTCAGGGCACATCCAAAGCTTTTCATGCGATCCGGGAAGTAGTGCCCTTCTTTGAGCAGGATACCTACTTCAAGCCCAGCATGGATGCTGTCGTCGGGATGGTCAGTCAAGGCAAATTTAATTCTTTTTAGTAAATGACGAAGCTACCAGATGCCTGCTATCCGAAATCCACATTTCGGGCAGGCATCTTTGTTTAAACGCACCACCGGGTCCGAGTATCCCATCCGCCGAACCACACGCTCCCCACAATTCGGACAATCGGTGACAGTGGATGTGAGTAGATTTCCACCATACACATAGTGCAATCCGGCTTTTTTACCAACATCGATGGCGTGGAAGATCCTGTCCGCGGGTGTCGCTGGAATTTGGTGAAATTGCGGCTGTGGGAAATACCGGCTGATGTGCCAGGGCACATCCGGACTGAGTTTTGTGGCGATAAATTCCGCCAAACCCTGAAGTTGCGTTTCATCATCATTGATCCCGGGCACCAGTAATGTAGTTACCTCCAGCCAAACTCCCACCTTTAGAAGTGCAACGCAAGAATCCAATACCGGCTGCAGGTGTGCCCCGGTATAGCGTTTATGAACGTCCTCATCAAAGGCTTTGATATCTACATTGGCAGCATCCAGCGTTGGGATCGTCAATACGAGCATCTCCGGAGTCATGTAGCCATTTGTGACATAAACATTTTTCAGCCCATTCTCGCGGGCTAACTGGCTGACTTCGAGGTTATATTCTACTGAAAGGCTGGGTTCGGTATAGGTAAAGGAAATGCTTTGGCTGCCCGTCGCAATGGCTGCCTCCACAACCCGCTCAGGGGGTACAAAACGCGGCTTATCAGGTTCGTTCATCGGGGAAATCTGTGAAATATCCGCATTCTGGCACCACTGGCAGCGGAAATTGCAGCCCGGAGTTGCGATCGAGTAACTCGAACTGCCAGGCAGAAAGTGATAGAGCGGTTTTTTCTCAATCGGATCTACATGGGAAGCAATTAACCGTCCATAACTCAGGCTGAAGAGCTCCCCCTGGCGGTTCTCCCTAACACGGCAAATTCCCTTTTGCCCCGATCGGATCAGGCAGCGGTGCGCGCACAGTTCACACCGGACTTTTCCATTTTCCATTCGGCTGAAGAGTAATGCGGGATGATCTGACATCACAACCTCCTGGATTAAGAAACCTGGTCTGCGTACGCAGACCAGGTCGGGTGAGATTTATGCTCCGAACTTTTCGAGCCTTCCGGCGAGTGCCAGTGCGAGAGGCATCAGCTCGTTCGCGTCAAAGCGGGCGCCCAGACTTCCATGGAGGCAGGCGCGTTCACCAAAACTGGTGATTCCATCCGGACGGACATCCTTGGCATACAACATGGTTGGAATGGGGTGCCAGGAATGCGATTTCAGTTTGGCAGGAGTGGAATGATCACCGGTAATGATTAACACATCCGGGTTCAAGGCAAGGATACGCGGCAGAAGGGTATCCACCTCTTCGATGATGTGCACCTTACCCTTAAAGTTGCCGTCTTCTCCGTAGCTATCAGTTTTCTTGATATGCACAAAGAAGAAATCGTAATCCTTCCAATTCTCCTCAAGCATGCTGATCTCGTGGGACATGGACTCGGCTGGCGGCATCACCGTCATGCCGACCACCTTTGAAACGCCGCGGTACATCGGGTACATCGCGATCGCAAGCGATTTGATACCCCAAACATCCGGGAATTTGGGCCAGGTTGGCATGCCTGCAAACCCTCGAAGCACAAAACTATTGGCAGGATGTTCAGTCTTCAAGATCTCATTACCCTGTCGCACAAATTCGCGGATCAGTTCAGCTGTACGCTCTCCCACCGAACTGGTTGCGCTGGCGACATGGGCTTTCTTGCCGACCGCTTGGGGATCGGTGTCCGAGACATCGCCGCTGAGCCCTTCTCCGCGCAGCACAAAGACAAAACGATATTCTTTTTCAGGTGTCAGAAAGAGCTCCACACCCGGCAGGTTGATTTTTTCTTTAAGCAGGTTGCACAGCCGCTCACCAACCTCAGTCGGGATGCGCCCTGCACGTCGGTCCGTGATAACCCCGTTTTCGTCAACAGTGCAGAAGTTGCCGCGGGCGGCAACATCGTTGGGACCCAGGTCAAAATCCACGCCGAGCGCGCTCAACACGCCGCGTCCGATCTCATATTTCACCGGGTCATAGCCAAAGAGCCCCAGGTGTGCCTGTCCACTTCCAGGGGTGATCCCGTAAGGAACAGAATGATGCAGACCAAGCGAGGACTTGGCAGCCAGTTCATCCATATTCGGAGTGTGAGCAGTCTCAAGTTCGGTCCAGCCTCCTGGTGTAAGGGGCAAGCCGCCCAGTCCGTCCATGACAAGCATAACAATCTTGCCCTCTGCGTCTTCTTTCAAAAGCGGTTTTATAATTTGGAAATCCATGTGTTATTCCTCCAGTTAATTCTCAGTTTTTCGGACCGACCAGCAAAGATATGTTTGTTGTCTGGTCAAGTCCAAACAGATTATTCGATAGTCTTTAATTGTGTGTCGTTGAGCAGTTCAAGCATGTGGATTACTGCAGAATTATCCAGGTCTCCTTCTCCCAGTGCGACCATGCCGTTGAACAGCTGACTGTTGAGCGCCGTACCCGGTAGAACTACCTGGTAATCGCGCGCGGTATCAATGACGATATTCAGGTCTTTCGCTTGTAAGCTGGACTTGAAGCCTGGAGTCCGGTTGCCAGCCAGAAGCCTCTGCGGTTTGACGTCCAGCGTCCAACACTGCGCCGCACCGCCTTTGATCGCTTCGATCACCCTGGCAACGTCCACGCCAGATTTTTGCGCGAAGAGCATCAGTTCCGCCTCTGCCACCATCTGCGCCGCTACCATGATCTGGTTGGCCGCCTTTGCCACCTGCCCTGCGCCGGCATCCCCTACATGCGTGATCTTCTTGCCAATCGCTTCCAGCACTGGCATTGCTTTTTCGAGCGCTTCCGCATCCCCGCCAACCATGATTGCCAGCGTGCCGTTTTTTGCGCCGATATCGCCGCCGCTGACAGGAGCGTCCAGTGCGCTCACCCCAACCTCATAGAATCGTTGGTAGATTTCCCGGCTGGCAGAAGGTTTTATGGTGGAATTGTCCACCAAGATCATTCCCGGGTGTGCGCCATCAATAACGCCATTCGCCCCAAAGAGAATTTGCAGCACATCAGGTGTGTCCGAGAGATTGGTAAAGACAATTTCGGTGCGGCTGGCAACATCCCCCGGTGTTTCCGCCCACTGCGCTCCAGTTGCGAGTAGATCAGCAGCTTTTAAAGCGGTTCGATTGTAGACTGTGAGTGGAAATCCTGCCTTGAGGATATTCATCGCCATGGGCGCGCCCATGGTGCCGAGACCAATATAACCAATTCTCATCTTTGTCATAGCGTAGCGTACTCCTTGAGGCTAATTATAGCCAGTTTACGCGCAGAAAACGCATAAATGGAAGGTTGTTTTTGCCAATAGACTAAAAGGTACAAACAGTCATTTTGGATCTCCACTTACACTTTTCTCAGTTGCCTGTCTCCTGATCATCGTGATCTCACAAAAAATCAAAAATCAAAACTTGGCAGTTGACACCTGGCGCAGATGTGGTATATTTTGCGAGTTGTCATTGGAAGTTTGTTTTTCAAAGTGCTCGTCATCCGGATCCAAACCCCCAGTAATTCAAACCAAATTAGATTTAGATCATAGGAGATCAACATATCATGGCAGAACGTCAAGTTGGGACCGTCAAGTGGTTCAATAGTGAAAAGGGTTTTGGTTTCATTACCCCCAAGTCGGGTGCGAAGGATGTCTTTGTGCATTACAGCGCCATCACCGCTGCAGGCTACAAAAGCTTGCAGGAAAATCAGCAGGTAGAGTTCACCGTTACCGCCGGCCCCAAAGGCCCCCAGGCTCAGGATGTAACCATTCTTTAGTTTTACTAAAGGTACACCTGAAAGGCTGATCCTCACCGGATTAGCCTTTTTTGTTTTTCTTTTCCGCACAACTAGTCCGATTAAGGAGCCTTATTGCGGTATACTAATTCGTTGGACAATTAAACAATTTACTTCCGGAGGAAAAAGTGGATCCAATTATTAATGCTGTTCTAAAACCCAAGAGCATCGCCGTCATCGGTGCATCGACCAACCCCGACAAGATCGGCTATAAAGTCGTCGAAAACCTCAAAACCTGTGGTTACCAGGGTGCGGTTTATCCGATCAACCCTGAAGCTGAGGAGATTGCGGGCTACAAATGCTATCCGAGCATCAAGGATGTGCCTTACGTGGTTGATGCTGCCGTTATCACCGTTCCAGCGAAGATCGTCCCCAAGGTTGTTCAGGAATCTGGCGAAAAAGGCGTAAAGGGCTTGAGCATTATCACCTCCGGTTTCAGCGAAGTCGGTGACCACGCCCTCGAAGAGGAAATCGTCCGTATCGCCCATGAGTACGGCATGCGCATCATCGGACCGAACATCATCGGGGTGCTCTCCAATAGCGACAAAATGAACGCTTCTTTCTACAACTACCTGCCTTATGAAGGCAAAGCCGCGCTTGTTTCTCAAAGCGGCGCGCTTTTGATCGCAATGGCAGCCGCCACCTACACCCGTCGGGTCGGTTTCGACAAGATGATCTCGATCGGCAACCAGGCGGACCTCGATTTTGCTGACCTGATCTCTTACCTGAACGAAGACGAAAGCACTTCCTGTCTGACACTCTACATCGAAGGTATCAAAGACGGACCCAAGTTCATGGAAGCCGCCCGCCAGTGCACCAAGCCGATCATCGCCCTCAAAGCCGGCACTTCCGCCCACGGCGCTGCCGCTGCCGCTTCCCACACAGGGTCGCTGGCTGGCAGTGCCAAGGTTTACGAAGCCGCGTTTGAGCAGGCTGGCGTTGCCCAGGCTGAAGACCTGAACGACATGTTCGACACCACCCTGGCGCTTTCACTGCAGCCAACCATGAAAGGCGACAACCTCCTGATCGTCACCAATGGTGGTGGTGTTGGCGTTTTGGCTACCGACGCAGCCGAAAAATACAGTCTGCCCCTTAAATTCGCTCCCCAAGACGTCCAGGAAGAGCTCAAAAAACACATGCCTTCCTTCGGTTCTGCCAAGAACCCGGTCGACATCACAGGTCAGGCTGGTCTTGCAGGCTATTACGAAGGCGTCAAGTACGCTTATGCCCACCCCTGGGTGGACGGCTTGGTCGTGCTCTACTGTGAAACCTCCGTTACCGACCCGCAGGAAATTGCGGAAGCGATCTATAACGCGATCCATGAATCCGGCGCTTCCGGTAAACCGATCGCTGTTAGCTTCATTGGCGGCGAACGCTGCGAGAAAGCCAAGGAATGGCTGATCGAACACGACATCCCCACTTACGACGCGCCCGACCTGGCAGTCAAAGCCCTGGCATCCTTGCGCAAACAGGATGAACTCCTTAAGACTGCCCACAATGGCATGTACAAACCCACCAATGTCGATAGTGCCAAAGCGCGCCAGATCATTGCCGCTGCCCGCGCCAAGGGTCGCGATGCCCTCACCGAAGTCGAAGCCAAACACGTCTTTAAAGCTTACGGTCTGCCCATCACCCCCACCGACCTGGCTCACAACGAAGAAGAAGCGATCCGCATGGCGGAAGAAATCGGTTACCCGGTTGTGATGAAGATCGTCTCCCCTGACATCCTGCATAAATCTGATGCTGGAGCGGTCAAAGTTAACATCAAGAATGAACAGGGTGTCCGCGATGCCTGGAAAGTCATCATGGAGAACTCACTGAATTACAAAGCTGACGCCGAAATTGACGGCGTCGCGGTGCAGGAAATGGCTCCCTGGGCAACCGAAGTAATCGTTGGCTCTGTCAATGACGCCACCTTTGGTCCGACCCTGATGTTCGGTCTCGGTGGCATCTTTGTTGAGGTCATGAAGGATGTGACCTTCAAGGTTGCACCGATCGACGAATCTACTGCGCTCGACATGCAATCTGAGATCAAGAGCTCCAAGATCCTGCAGGGCGCTCGCGGTGAGGAACCCCGCGATCAGAAAGCGCTGGCGGACGTTTTGGCACATTATTCCTACATGGTCTATGATCTACGGGATGAAATTGCCGAGTCCGACGCCAACCCCATCATCGTCTACGAAGAAGGCAGAGGCGTCGCGGTCGTGGATGCCCGCATCATCCTGACCAAGAAGTAAACTATTCACAGCATTCGTAATATCAAGCCACTGTTGGTAAAATCAGCAGTGGCTTTAATTATTAAGACCCGGATAAACATGAGCAAGATGAAAAAGAGCTTCCTGATGGATATTGACAGGCTCCTTCTGCAAGGAACGAAAATTCTCCTCGGAGTCGACAAGGCTTAATGGATCTTTCACGGCGGGATTTCCTCAAATTTGGCGCGATGAGTCTGGGAGCTGCTGCGGCGTTTCCAACCGCTGAAGCTGATGCCGGCTGGAGTAAACCGCGTTTCATGCTGGTGGGAGAAAAATCCGGTGTCAGTATTTACAAGGAACCGGACGAATCGAGCGTGATCCTTTACCAGCGCCAATACATGGATATCATCAACGTCTATGATGAGGTGATCGGTCCGAACGGACCCGCCTGGAACCCGAAATGGTATCGCTGTTGGGGTGGATTTGTATTCAGCGGTCTGCTCTACGAAGTCAAATATGAATTAAATGAACCCTCAAAACCAAAACGCAGCACGGGTCAACTGGCTGAGATCACCGTACCCTACACCCGCTCGCTTTACCACCAGGCATACGACGGCTGGGTGCCGCTGTGGATGTATTTCTACCGTTCAGCGCACTGGGTGGTTGATGTTGTTCAGGGTCCCGATAAGCAGCCCTGGTACCTGATCCAGGATGAACTCGGACGCACCGAAACCATCGTGCGTGCCGAACATATGCGCTTCATCGAGGACGAAGAATTTGCGCCAATTTCACCTGATGTGCCTGGCAGCGAGAAGTCGATAGACGTTTCGCTCCCTTTGCAGCGTTTGCAGGCTTTTGAGGGCGACAACGTGGTGAAGGAGTTCAAAGTCTCCACTGGCTTCCCCACAGGTGAAGGTCTATACGCAATCAAGACGAAAATGCCGTCCAAGCATATGGGTAATGCCGTCCTGACCAGCAATGTTCGGGAGAGGATCTGGATGGGAGTCCCCTGGACTTGTTTCTTCGAAATGGAAATTGGGCTTGCGACCCATGGCACCTTCTGGCATACCAATTTTGGCACTCCTATGAGCGCCGGATGTATCAATATGGCAAACGACGACGCAAACTGGGTCTATCGCTGGACCCTTCCCCAGGCAGGACCCGAAGAATGGGCGAAACATGGTTGGGGAACCTTTATCCGGGTGCACAAGTAATCAAGACCATCTTGAGGTTTGTCTCAACCAGGATTGCTGTGTGAACAATCAACGAGAGCCTCGTAGGGTTGACGCCGTGTAGTGCCTCCCCCTGCGGGATGAGTTAACCGGCACCACATGGCGTACAGTAGGCAAGGAAAAGGCTCGCCTTCTCCCTACTGGGGTTGTCTTACGCAATCAGGGGAAAAGGCAGGCTTTTTTACTACATGAATATGGCGGGAAAGTTGATGATAATAAACCTGACATTATTGAAAGCTTGACAGAAAGCTTACAGGATTAGACAAATTCCTGAAACACCTGATTCCCGAGCAAAATACCCCGCCTGGTGAGGACCAGGTGTAGCCCATCCGAAAAATCCCGCCATTCTGCCAATTTCTTGGAAACGATGAGTTCCACTTCTTTCGGGAAGACCTCCAAAATTGATACCCCAAAGCGTTCCTTGAATTCCACCCCTGAGACCCCCTCCCGCGTCAGGCGCAATCCCAACATCATGGTCTCCTGCTGCATGGTGTAAGTTTCCAGCCTGATTGTTTCCTCCGCAGCCGGAAAAGCGCCTTCTCCTCCGGACTTTACCTTATCCATTTTTTGGATGTAACCCTCTATTGACGACATATTGGCTACGCGCAACCCTCCAAGGCTGCTGTGCGCGCCAGCCCCCACTCCAAGGTAAGGCTGGTTTTCCCAATAGATCTTGTTATGCCTGGCTTCAAAAGCTTCGCTCTTTGCCCAGTTCGAGATCTCATAATGCGAGAAGCCTTCAAAAGCAAGCGTATCGATCGCCATCTCAAACATATCCGCGCTCAGGTCCTCTAAGACCGCCTCGAGTTTGCCCGCCTGCACTTCCTCAAAAAGCGGTGTTCCTGGTTCAAGGATCAGAGAGTAAAGCGAAAGATGCTCTGGTTGGAGTTCAACCGCCCGCTGCATGTTGGCTTGCCAATCAGCAAGACTTTGCCCGGGAATGCCGAACATGAGATCCATACTGATGTTCGTGAATCCCGCCTGGCGCGCCGAAAGGAAAGCGTGTTCCGCTTGAGCAGGGTTATGGATCCTGCCAAGCAAAGTCAAATCTCGCTCCGCGAAGGATTGGACCCCGAGACTCAGCCGGTTCACCCCAGCTTCCAGCAGGCTTTCGGCATATCCCGGGGCAAGCGTTCCGGGATTGGCCTCCAGGGATATCTCTGCCGCCTTAGCCAAACCATATTCCTCCCTGATGCAGTCAAGCAGGCTCTTCACCCACTCAGCCCGCATCAATGAAGGCGTGCCGCCGCCAAAGAAGACCGTATCCACCTGGGATGGCAGGTCCTGAAGACGCCTTGCCTGGAATTGCAGTTCTGAAATCAGAGCAGCATGATACTTCGGCATCAATTCGTCTTTGCCAGCATACGTGATAAAATCACAATACTTACACCTTCTGCGACAGAAGGGAATATGGAGATAGATACCAAACATTGAGCCAATTTTACCAATATCTGTTGGCTCGGTTATTAGAAGCTTATGAAAAAAATCCAAACTGAAAAGATTACCCGCGGGAGTCAAAACTGCCCGGTCTGCGGCACCCGTATTTCTGAAACCGCAACACGCTGTCTTGTTTGTGGAACCGCGCTTGATGGAACCGCAACAGCCAAAAAAGAAAGCCCGATCGACTCAAAACGCATTCCCGAGGTAAAGATGAGCCTGGGAGCGTTGATAGGATTGGGGGTTCTATTCCTTGCCTTAGTCGCCGTCGTAGTTTTTTTGGTGATCAACCAGAATCGCGCTGGCACTGCTGCAGCTCCGGCTACCGAGGAACCCACTCAGACTGCCACGCCCACGATGACGCTCAGCCCCACCAACACACCGACTCTTCAACCGGAACCAACCTGGACGCCTTTACCTCCCCTGGATTACGTCGTAAAAGCCAACGAAACCTGCTCAGACATTGCCGCCCAATTCCGCGTTTCTGTCCAAAGTATCATCCTCGCCAACAATCTGAGCACGGACTGTATGCTCAGCGAGGGACGCACGCTCAAGATTCCCCAGCCAACTCTGACACCTTCCCCGGTGCCGACGGCTACTCCGGAAGCCATCGAAGTGATGGCCGATATCTGCACAAATACCGTTTCGATCGTGGTTTCCTCAAGCGATACCCTGCAGGGGATTGCGATGAATTACAACGTGGCGATGAAGGACATCCAGGATTTTAACAAGCTGACCGGCACGACCATTCGCCAGGGTCAAACGCTGATCATCCCGCTGTGCGATCGCCTTCCCACTCCCGGTCCAACCCTGACCCCCACGCCATTGCCGCCCTACCCTGCGCCTAACTTACTTTTACCTCGCTCTGGTGCTGCCTTCTCGGCAACCGATGAAAGCGTCACGCTACAATGGGCAGCAGTGGCAGCCTTGCGTTCCAATGAGGTTTACCGCGTAAAAGTACAGGATCTGACTTCGGTCGAGGAAAAGATCCTCGTGGAATATGTAACCGACACCAAGTTCATCCTGCCGTCAACCTTCCGCCCCACGGACGGCAACCCACACATCATTCAATGGAGTGTGACCGTTGCGCGGCAGATCAACCAGGATAACAACAATCCGATTTACGAAGAAGCCGGCGTAACCAGCGCGTTCAGAGTTTTCAGTTGGATTGGAACCGGCGTACAGCCGACAACGGCACCCTAAGGTAACCTAAAACCCGCAAGACATCGTCTCGAGACAATGGGTGGCAGAAATTGCTGCAGCTGCCCCCATACCTGCAGACGTGACCAACTGGCGGAAATGCGGGTCGGCGATTTCACCTGCTGCGAAAACGCTCTTCTGGCTGGTTTCCATGTGTTCATTGATTTTGATCGTGCCGCCGGGTTCGAGGTCAAGTTGACCCTCAAACATTTTGGTATTCGGGCTGTGACCAATAAAAATGAAAAGACCATCCGTAGGGATATGGCTGATATCGCCTGTCTTTACGTTTTCAATCACGAGTTCATCCACACCCTCATCACCCCTGATCTCTTTGACAACGGAGTCCAGGATGAAACCGATCTTTGGATTGGTTCGAGCGCGGTTTTCCAGGATGGCGCCAGCCCGCAGAGAGTCCCTACGATGGATGATCGTCACACTGTGGGCGAAACGGGTCAAGAATATGGCTTCCTCCAAAGCGCTGTCCCCACCACCAACGACGTGGATGTCTTTATCCTTGTAAAACCAGCCATCACAGGTGCCGCAATACGAAACGCCTCTGCCAATGAATTCTGCCTCACCGGGGACGTTCAGCCGTTTATTGTTGGACCCCATGGCGATGATCAAGGCATCAGTTGTATAGTCTCCCCCATAGACACTGACCGTGTAAGGGTGCTTGGAGAAGTCAACTGCCTGGACTTCGGCAAACACAAATTCCGTGCCAAAAGCCTTCGCTTGTTCTTCAAAGAGTTGACCGAGCTGCATGCCCCCGATCCCGTTAGGGAATCCGGGGTAATTTTCGATGGTGTGTGTCAGGGATGCCTGCCCGTATAGGACCAATCCGGTAACTACCAGGGGTTTCAACTCTGCCCGGGCAGCATAGATTGCGGCAGACAAGCCAGCCGGTCCTCCACCCAGGATTATTAATTGTCTGTGTTCAATAAAAGCCATTTGTTTTACTTACCTCTCCTGCTGGGAATTCGTCATCAGCAGATTTGTGCACCTGATCATTTCATCTGACTCAATGCGCAGAAATAGGTTCATTCGATCAGAAGCCAGAAACGATTATCCTCGAAACAACCCAACTTTTCAACTCCGCCGTGAAAAATCCTTGTTCAAAAGAGGCTTTTTCCGCTCAAAAGGGCAATATATCACCTATGCTATCACGCTTTGAAGCCAAATAGCATATAATCAGGGAAAAAATCCGAGGGAAGAACATGTCCAAAACCCAACAAGCAATCCAGGAATTTGATAAAACCGAACAAACCAAGATGGATACTTTCTATACCTTTTTGAGGATCCCGTCAGTCTCCGCAGATCCCGAGATGAAACCCCACCTATTGGAAGCAGCTGAATTCCTGAAATCCTATTTCGAAAAACTCGGCATGGATGAAATTAAAATCTTTCCAACCAAGTTACACCCGATCGTATTTGCCGAGAAGCGCTCAACTCTGCCAGGAGCAAAAACCCTCCTGATCTATGGTCATTACGACGTACAGCCGCCAGACCCGCTGGATTCCTGGACAACCCCTGCATTCGAGCCCACCATCCGCGGGGAGAACCTGTACGCTCGGGGTTCATCCGACATGAAGGGTCAGATCCTGGCGACTGTTTTCGCGCTTGAAAGTGTTCTGCAAGTTGGAGAACTCCCCCTCAACATCAAATTCATCCTCGAGGGCGAAGAGGAAGTCGGATCGCCATCTCTGGAAAGCTTTATCCATGAAAACGCAGAGTTGCTAAAGTGCGACATGATCCTGAATCCCGATACTGGCATGATCAACAAAGATAGTCCGACCATCGTCAATGGTTTGCGCGGTTTGGTGTACTTTGAAGTACGCATCGATGGTCCGAAAATGGATCTGCACTCAGGGCTTTTTGGCGGAAACATTGCCAACCCCGCCAATGTATTAGCCAAGATCATCGCACAATTACACAACCCTGATGGTTCGGTCGCAATCCCTGGCTTTTACGAAAAGGTACGCGCTTTGAGCGATGAGGACCGTAAAATGATCGCCATGAATCCAACCAGCGAGGCTGATTTCCTGGCAGTCACCGGTGCGCCTGCTGTTTATGGTGAGCAAGGTTATTCCATTCTCGAGCGCCAGGGAGCCAGACCGACTCTGGACGTGAATGGGATCTATTCCGGTTTCATCGGCGAGGGTGCAAAAACGATTATCCCGGCTTATGCCAAAGCCAAGATTTCCTGCCGGTTGGTGCCGGATCAGCAACACGCTGAGATTTACGAACTTGCTGAAAAATACATTCGTTCTCTCGTTCCTCCCACGGTGAGTGTTTGCTTTATCAAGCACTCAGGCGGTCCGTCCTACCTGGCAGATGACGCTCCAGGTCTGCAACAATTTATTAATGCCTTCAAAGAAACCTGGCAAAAGGACGTCATCTTCAAACGCGAAGGCGGTAGTGTCCCTGTGGCTACCGTCATGCAGGAAGTTCTGGGCGTTAAATCGATTCTTAGTGGTCTTGGACTGCCGGATGACGCAATTCACTCCCCCAACGAGCACTTGCACCTCCCCACCTGGCGGAAAGGCATCCAGGCATATATCCGCTTTCTGACAAGTTTCGAGGCTTAAACGTGGCAGGCAATCAGAAAGAACTACGTCTCCCTTCCTACGGCGGACAAGCTGTGATGGAAGGGGTTATGATGCGCGGCAAACAGCATGTTGCCATGGCTGTGCGTGCGCCGGATGGTCAGATCCTCACCTACGAGGAGCAGCTTCCCGCTTTGTACCGGTCAAAATGGATGAACATCCCGTTCCTGAGAGGTGTTTTGGGTCTATGGGACTCATTGAACCTGGGTATGCGCTTCCTGACCAAGTCCTCGAACATGATCAATGGCGAAGATGAGCAAATCGAAGGCAAAGATCTGGTGCTGACCGTATTGTTATCACTTGTGCTGGGAATTGGACTGTTTTTCCTGCTTCCAGCCCTGCTCAGCGGCTGGTTGGACGGTCCGCTTGGATTTGAACGTTGGGGTGCGGTCGGTACCTGGCTCAGCAACCTTTTGGAAGGGGTAATTCGTCTTACGATGCTGATTATCTACCTCGTTGTGGTTGGCAGGATACCAGAGATCCAGCGCGTCTTTTCCTATCACGGCGCGGAACATAAAACCATCAATGCTTTTGAAGCCGGCGCGGAATTGACTCCGACAACCGTGAGCCAGTTCACCCTGGTTCACCCGCGCTGCGGCACGTCTTTCATGCTGACGCTAGTTCTGATCTCGGTTCTGTTTTTCAGCCTGTTGGGTCCCTTACCCTTGCACTTGCGCCTGCTGACACGCATTCTGCTGCTGCCTGTAGTTTCCGGGCTGGCTTATGAGTACATCCGTTTTACAGCCAGGCATATGGACGATTCCGCTTTTCTGCGTGCGCTGATTAAACCTAATCTCGCCTTGCAAAAGCTGACCACACGCGAACCATCAGAAGATATGCTGGAAGTGTCGATTAAAGCCTTTACCCTGATGTACGAAGCGGAACAGAAAGGCACTCAAGGCACTGCTGCATGAAGCCCTGGCAGCAGACTCTAGCTGGATTTTTGCTCGGGCTGGTTGTGGTCGGAGCCATCATCCTGGTGGTATCCCCACAGAGAGGTCAACCGATCTCGCTTGTCACCAGGACCCCCAATCTGACGCCAGAGCCATCTGCTACGCCAAAACTGATCCGGATCCATATCACCGGTGCGGTTAACGTTCCAGGCGTCTACACCCTGCCGGAAACCGCCAGGGTGGAAGATGCCATTCAAGCTGCAGGTGGGTTGCATGAGACGTCCGATCCCCAATTGCTTAATCTCGCGGCTCAGCTGATCGATGGTCAAAGGCTTTACATTCCCTCAACCCAGGACGCAACCCTGACGACTGACGAAAGAGGAATAACCCTCGAGAATTCCTCACGCATCAACATTAACACTGCCAGCCTGGCAGAGTTGGATCGTCTTCCTGGAATCGGTGAAGTAAAAGCCCAGGCAATTTTGGACTACCGTCAGCAAAATGGGCTTTTTACCGCCCTCGAAGACTTGATGAAAGTGGAAGGAATCAGCCAAACCCTATTCGAAAAGATCCAGGCACTGATCACGCTTGGGGAATGAGTTAACAGGAAGACACAGGTATAATAAAATCATGAACCTAAAAGAACGCTTACAGGCAGACTTGATTAACGCCATGAAAGCCCACGATGAGAGCACCAAGTGGGTGGTGAAGATGATCAAATCGGCTATCCAACTGGCAGAAGTTGCCAAAGGCAGCGAACTCAACCAGGACGAAATGCTGGCAATTGTTCAGAAAGAGATAAAGACGCGCGAAGAATCCAAAGCGGATGCCCTAAAAGCGCATCGTGATGACCTTGTACTCCAGGCTGACCAGCAAATCGCCTGCCTCAAGACATATCTGCCAGCACAACTCAACGTTGAGGAACTGAAGGATCTGGTTCGCAGCGTGATCGCACAATGCAACGCCACATCGAGCAAAGACATGGGTATCGTGATGAAGACTCTCCAACCGCTTTTAGCGGGAAGAGCCAGTAATGCTGAAGCCAGCCGCGTGGTGCGGGAGCTTCTGGCAGGATAAACGCATGACAAGAAAGTCAACCACAGGCAAAACTGGCGGATCGACAACCCAGACGATGATCAAAATCATCATCCTGGTGATGTCGTGCCTGTTAGCCTTTGGTTGTCTGGTTCTGCCGGATATCATGAGTGATCAAAGCGAGGTAATCCGGATCGGTCAGGTTGCCCCGCAGGAAATCACCGCCCCCTTTTCGATTACATTTGAGTCAAAAGTTCTCACTGATCAGGCGCGCAAAGAAGCCGCTGCCAATGTGGAACCGGTTTTTCTGCCTGCCGATCCCAGCATCGCAAAGGCACAACTCGAAACACTGAACAATGCGCTCTATTTTTTTTCTTCCGTTCGTAACGACAAATTTGCGAGCAAGCAGCAAAAAATCAATGACATGCGATCGGCAGCCGACCTTGCCTTGACGGATGAAGCCTACGAAGCCATTTTGGATCTTTCCGACGAGGACTGGCAAGCCATCACCGCGGAAGCAAACCGGGTGCTCGAGTTGGTTCTGCGTGATAGCATCCGCAACGACCAGATCGGTCGTGTACGCAGCAATCTTCCGGCTGTGATCGATTTTGGTTTCAAGAGCGATCAAACCCAATTAATCACGATGATCGTCTCACCGTTGATCGTTCCGACCAGTTTATTCAGTGAAGAACAAACCCAGCAAGCCAGGGAAGTTGCCCGCAATAGTGTCGAACCGATCACCCGGCAAATCATAGCAGGTGAGGTGCTGGTTCGCCGTGGGCAAGTAATCGGGGTTACAGACTTGGAATCCCTAAACGTCTTCGGGTTGGGTGAACCGGAGAACCGCAGCGATCTGATGATCACGAGTGGTATTTTGGTCGCGGTTTGCGGATTGATCTTTGCAATGTATTACAACCGCCGGCGAAAAGTTGAGGTTCTGGGTGAAATCAGAACGGTTGTCCTGGTTGCCGTGTTTTTCTTAATTTTTCTTGGAATTGCTCGTTTCCTGGTGATGGATCGCACCGTGATCCCCTGGATTTATCCTATGGCGGCTTTTGGTCTGACAGTTGCGATCGTCTTGCAGCTTGAGACAGGCATGCTCTTAAGCCTGTTGCTGGCAATTCTGACCGTTTTTGGTCACCCCCGGGCTTTGGAACTGGCTCTCTTCTATATTCTGCCAACCTTTGCAGGTATTTTCGTGATCGGGCGGGCAAGAAGGATTAGCTCATTCCTGGAAGCTGGCGCGATCGTCAGCCTGGTGGGAACCGCCGTGGTATTAGTTTTTCGCATTGGCGATACCTTCACAGATTGGTTGGGTCTGGTTTCCCTGATTGCGTCCGCCATATTGAACGGACTCGCCTCGGGCACGTTGACCATCCTTCTCGAATACATCTTCTCCATCGTCCTTGATGTCCCCACAGCGCTGCAGTTGATGGATATCTCCAGGCCGGATCACCCGTTGATGCAGCACGTACTTCAGACCACGCCAGGCTCCTACCAGCACAGCCTCCAGGTCTCGAATTTGGCGGAACAGGCAGCCGAAGCTATCGGTGCGGACAGGCTGCTCGTCAGGGTTGGCGCGCTGTACCACGACGTCGGTAAGTCAGAAGACCCCGGCTTCTTTATTGAAAACCAGGTTCGCGGAAGTGTGGATCCGCATGACGACATCCCCCCTGAAGTCGCTGCCGCAACGATCATCAAGCACGTCACCGATGGGGTCGCTCTTGCCAAACGTTATCGCCTGCCATCCCGGATAATAGATTTCATCCGCGAACACCACGGTACTCTCATGACCCGCTACCAATACGGCAAAGCCCTGTCTAAAACTGAGAATCCTGACGAAGTTGATCCCGCCTTGTTCAGGTACCCTGGTCCTGCTCCCCGGTCAAAAGAAACCGCCATTCTGATGCTTGCCGATGGTACTGAAGCCAGATCCCGGGCTGAGGCTGCCCGCACTGATGAAGAGATCATGAATGTCATCAACGCGGTGATCAATTACTGCAAGGACGCCGGTCAGTTCGACAACACCGACCTGACGTTGAAGGACCTCAGCACGATTCGGGACTCTTTTTTCCACACGCTTCAACGCTCCTTCCATCCCAGGATTCAATACCCTGAGACGCGGCGCGGAAAAACAGAGCCGGTAAACATCTCCACCCAGACCCAAACCACTTCCGAGAAATAGCATGCTCACGATAAAATCCCGCCAGGCATTTCGCAGAGAATTGGACAAGAAGCGCTTACAAAAAGCCAGCGCGACCGCTTTTAGGTTGCTTGGTTATGAAACCGAGCCTGAAGTTACCCTGCAGGTAACAGATGACCAAACAATCCAGAAATTCAACCTCCAATACCGGGGGATGGACGAAGTCACGGACGTCCTTTCCTTCGAAAACGCCTTTACCGATCCCGAAAGCGGCGAGACCTACCTGGGGGATATTTTGTTATCCTGTGAAACCGCAAAAAGACAGGCAGATATTCGGGGATTGGATCTGATGGCAGAACTTGAGATGCTGCTGGTCCACGGCATTTTGCACCTGGCAGGCATGGATCATGCCTCCAGGTCCGACTGGGAAGAAATGTCCGCGCTGCAGGATACCATCCTTTCCGAACTCAATAATCCGATCCAAAAAGGTATTCACGAACCAGTTTAGCTGCTGAGTTTTAAGTCGCCTGAAGGCGTCTTTTCCTTCCTCAACCAGGTTGAAGGCTATTTGTCTGGTACAATCCAAGCAAGTGATCGCACGGATCTTTATTTTCGCGCGATTCTATTCAATTTGCCGAAAAAAAAGGAGACCTTAGGAGTAAATATGCATAAAGATTTCTTGGACATCATCGATTACACCCCTGAAGAACTGCTCGTGTTGCTCGATTTAGCCGTTGAGCTGAAAAAAGAGTACAAGGCAGGCGGCAATCAGCCCACCCTCAAAGGCAAAGTGCTGGCGTTAATTTTCCAAAAGCCTTCCCTGCGAACCCGTGTCAGTTTTGATATGGGCATGCGGCACCTCGGCGGAGACGCGCTTTACCTCTCACCCAACGAGATTGGACTGGGCAAGCGCGAGTCGATCGCCGACATCGCCCGGGTCCTCTCCGGGATGGTGCACGGCATCATGGCACGCGTCTTTGAGCACCAACACGTGCTCGAACTGGCGAAATGGTCCTCCATTCCGGTCATTAACGGTCTCAGTGACTACAGTCACCCCTGCCAGGCAATGGCAGACATCATGACCGTTTATGAAGAATTCGGCAAGATCAAGGATGTCAACATCACCTACGTTGGCGATGGCAACAACGTAGCTGTCTCTCTGATGCAGATCGCAGCCAAGCTAGGCGCGAACTTCACCATTGCCAATCCCGTGGACTACGACATGCCCACGCAGGCAATCGAGACGGTCAAGCCGATTGCAGCCGCCAGCGGAAGCAAACTGAACTTCCTGCGCGATCCACACGAAGCAGTTAAGGGTGCCCAGGTGATCTACACCGACACCTGGACCAGCATGGGACAGGAAGAAGAAAGCGCCAAACGCGAATTGGTCTTCCCGCCCTACCAGGTGAACGATCAATTGGTCGCGGAAGCTGACCCGGACGTGATCGTTCTACACTGCTTGCCTGCCCACCGAAACCAGGAAATCACAGACAACGTCGCCGATGGACCTCACTCACGACTTTTCCCACAGGCACACAATCGTCTGCATGCACAAAAAGCTATTCTACAAACACTACTAGGAGAGAAGTAAATGAATACACAAGGCTACATTGAACTCGAAGACAAATACGGCGCGCGAAATTACAAACCTCTGAGCGTCGTGCTTTCAGAGGGTAAAGGCGTTTGGGTTTGGGACGTGGAGGGTAAGAAATACCTCGACTGCCTGAGTGCTTATTCTGCTGTCAACCAGGGCCACTGCCATCCGCACATTGTCAAGGCGATGGTCGATCAGGCGCAAAAAATCGCCCTGACCTCTCGTGCCTTCCGTAACGACAAGCTGGGTCTGTTCTACAAAAAACTGGTGGATCTTACTGGTTATGAACGCGTGCTGCCCATGAACAGCGGTGCCGAAGCAGTTGAGTCAGCCATCAAAATAGCCCGTAAATGGGCATATGTGACCAAGGGTGTCCCCAGGTATGAAGCTGAGATCATTGTCGCTGCCGGCAACTTCCACGGACGTACCGTTACGATCGTTTCTTTCTCCACCGAAGATTTCTACAGGGAAGCTTTCGGACCCTTTACACCAGGCTTCAAGATTGTCACCTACGGTGACATCGAAGAAATGAAAGCCGCCATCACACCCAACACCGCTGCCGTCATGCTCGAGCCAATTCAGGGTGAAAATGGCGTTGTTTTGCCCCCCGATGGCTACCTGAAAGCTGTCTCGGATCTGTGCAAGGAAAACAACGTATTATTCATCGCTGATGAGATCCAGACCGGACTTTGCCGCACAGGCAAGTGGTTCGCTTCGCAGCACGAAGGCGTTCGCCCGGATGTCACCATCATTGGTAAAGCTTTATCTGGTGGTATGTATCCCGTTTCAGCAGTTCTTGCTGACGACCCGGTTTTAGGGCTTTTCCTGCCCGGCGAGCACGGTTCCACCTTCGGCGGCAGCCCCCTTGCCGCCGCGGTGGCTGTGGCAGCACTCGAAGTTCTGGATGAGGAACACCTGGCAGACCGTGCAGCAGAACTGGGCAATTACTTCATGTCCAAACTGCGCGAGATCGAAGCGCCCATGGTGAAGGAAATCCGCGGACGTGGCTTATTGGTCGGAGTTGAACTCTATCCCGAAGCTGGTGGTGCTCGCCGTTATTGCGAAATGCTGCAGGAAGCTGGTATCCTCGCCAAAGAGACACACGACAATGTTATCCGCTTTGCCCCTCCGTTAATCATCGAGAAAGAGACTCTCGACTGGGCTATCGAAGTCATCGCGGATGTACTGAAAAGATAAGGAAGGTCATTATGTACCGGTTTGCCAAGATCGTCGCCACATTAGGTCCCAGCAGCTCAGATGAAGCAGTACTGGTGGAGATGGTACAAGCAGGCATGGATGTCTGCCGTTTGAACTTTTCACATGGCGCCCACGAAGACCACGGCGAAAAGATCAAATTGATCCGCAAGATCTCCAAAGATCTTGGCAAACCCATATCAATCTTGATGGACCTTCAGGGTCCAAAACTGCGTATTGGGGCTCTCCCTCAAGGAGTAATAAACCTCGAGTCCGGCCAGGAGGTCGCCTTAAGCTCTCGCGATGATCCGCAAAACCTGCCGGATGGAGTAGTTTTCATTCCCTTCGACGTCCCCAAGTTACACGAAGTACTTGTTCCAGGTAATCATATCCTCCTGGATGATGGTCAGCTCGAGTTTGAAGTGCTGCGCCTGGACGGCGAGAACATCTATGCCAAGGTCCTGCTTGGTGGCAATCTGAAATCCCACAAGGGAGTAAACCTGCCAGGTTCCAACCTCGAAATCCCCGTCCTAACCGCCAAGGATCTTGAAGATCTGAAATTCGGACTCGAGACTGGGGTAGATCTTGTTGCTATTTCCTTTGTCAAGAAGGCTGCAGATATTGAAATGGTACGGGATACGATGCGCAGCATGGCTGGCAATCGCCGGTTACCTCCAATTGTCGCCAAATTGGAGCGTCCTGAGGCAATCACCAACCTTGAAGAGATCATCAAGGTGACAGATGGCGTGATGGTTGCCCGCGGAGACCTGGGCGTGGAGATGTCGCCCGCCCTAGTACCTTCAGCACAAAAAGAGATCATCAAGAAAGCCAACAACTACGGCAAATTTGTGATCACCGCCACCCAGATGCTCGAGTCGATGATTAACAATCCCCGCCCCACGCGTGCAGAAGCAGCCGATGTGGCCAATGCCATTTTTGATGGAACTGACGCGGTCATGCTCTCGGCTGAATCTGCAGCAGGCAAGTATCCGGTACAGAGTATTCGCATGATGGCGAACATCATTTTGGAATCAGAGCGCCATGCCGCGGATTGGGGTCACCACAATATTCTCCAGGCAGACATTTCGAACGATGATGCCATTGTCATCTCCCATGCCGCTCGCGATATGGCCCAGGACAAGGACGTTTCTGCGATCGTGGTCTTCACGCGTTCCGGCCTTTCGGCTCTCTGGATCAGCAAGACCAAACCAAATGTGCCCATTTTTGCATTTACGCCTGAAACCAGCACGTACCAATGGCTGGGCATTTGCTGGGGCATTACGCCCTTCCAAGTCCCTCATGCCGATACCCTCGAAACGATGGTTACGCATGTCGAGACTGCGCTGACAGCTGCCACCCCGCTAAAAAGCGGCGACCAGGTGGTTGTAATCACTGGTTTTCCTGTCGGCACATTCTCCAGCCCGAACTTGGCTCTGCTTTATACCCTCAAGGGTTAACATTTCAGACCAAAGTCATCTTGTTGCTTTGTTGACAAATACGCAAAATGATCAAAAAACCGGTCATTGAGACCGGTTTTTCACTCCTTATCCCTTCTAATAGAGGGAGACGTTGATTGCCTCGAGGGATTCCCTGCTTGGGCGCAGGCGATCTGTGGTGAGTCGGTTGAGCGGCTCCGCAGGCAGGTTATACTGTTCATGGATCGTAGGTGGAACCTCGCAGAAATAGATCAACCCCGTAGCAAAATAGTGATACTTGTAGGACTCAGTCAACAGGTCCAGCGCGGCATTACGATCCGTGGGATCGTAATCTTTGTCAATTTTCTTCAGCACCATGTAGGAGCCGTCTTGCAACTGGATCTCGCGATAGGTACCTTCTTCAAAATTCTGAAGCTGTAAATCTTCAAGGCTGCTGAAATGAGCAATGCCTTGGATCGGCGTTTCATGTTCACGCCCCCAGGAATAAGATTGCAGGGCTTCATCACGATTGTTGAAAGTAACACAAGGGCTGATCACATCGATCACAGCGATCCCGTTCTGGGACAAAGCCGCCTTGATCAGCTCTTTCATCTGCTTCACATCGCCCGAAAAGGTGCGGGCAACGAAGGAGGCTCCACTGATAAGCGCCTCCATGCAAAGGTCAAGCGGAGGGAGCAGATTGACACCCTGGTGTTTCAGAACCAGACCCTGGTCTGAAGTAGCTGAGAACTGTCCTTTGGTTAGCCCGTAGCAGCCGTTATTCTCAATGATATAGACCATTGGCACGTTCCGCCGGATGACGTGCTTGAAATGTCCCATGCCGATACTGGCAGTATCGCCGTCTCCGGAGATACCAAGGATTTTCACCGAGGAATCACCAAAGCTTGCGCCTGTAGCCAGCGTGGGCATGCGCCCGTGCAATCCATTGAAGCCAAAAGAGCGGCTGAGGAAGTAATTTGGGCTCTTGCTCGAGCAGCCAATCCCGCTGATCTTCATCACCTTTTCAGGGGCGAGTCCAAGTTCCCAGACGGCTGCCTGGATCTGATTTGAGATCGCATTATGACCACAGCCAGGGCAAAGTGTGGAAGGTTTACCTTTATAGTCAGCTAGTGCCAGACCAAGCCGGTTTAACTCAACGTTTTTTTCCATTACGTTTCTCCTTTGCGAAGACACTTTCAGCAGTCCATGCCGCAGTCAGGGGCAGACCACCAATTTCAGATATTGAAATCAACTTTTCCGAATACTCAGATATCTCGAGCGAGAGGATCTGCCTGAGCTGACCATCACGGTTCAATTCCACCACATAGTTACGGGCATGACTGGCGATGAACTCCCGCACGGCTGTGTTGGCAGGCAGCGCCCTCACCCGCATATAATCCGCCTGGATTCCCATCCCAGCCAGGAGGTCCTGGGCTTCGATCATGGCATCGTGCGTGGATCCCATGCCGATAATGCCAATGTCTGCGTCGGCTTTTGCCCTGCGGATGATCGGTCCGGGTAAATCCTTGACCACCCCATTGAGCTTGATCCCAATCCGCTTCAGCATGTCGGACCAGTTCTTGGGATCCTCACTATAGTTGCCATATTCATCGTGCCCGGTTCCTCGGGTAAAGTAAGCCGCTTTCTCACTCTTATTGCCGATAACAGTCCGATACGGAATTCCATCTCCATCGAGATCTTTGTACCGACCCCAATCCTTGAACTCCTCAAGCTTCTCTTCCCAAACGATCTTCCCTCGTTCTATGGGTTGATTCGGGAATTCAAAACGTTTGGTCACCCACGTGTTCATTCCCAGATCGAGATCAGAGAGCACGAAGATCGGAGTCTGGTACTTTTCAGCGATATCGAGCGAACGCCAGCCAAATTCGAAACATTCGGTAACGGTGCCTGGGATTAAGATCACGTGTTTTGTATCTCCGTGCCCCAGGGTATAAAGCATCGAAAGGTCACCCTGGGCTGTTCGGGTCGGTAGACCAGTGCTCGGTCCAACGCGCTGCACATCCCAAATGACCATCGGCGTTTCAGTGAAGTATGCCAGTCCGATGTTTTCTGTCATCAGGCTGATGCCGGGACCGGATGTCGATGTCATCGCCCTCAAGCCTGCCCAGCCAGCGCCCAGTGTTGCGCCTGCGGCTGCGAGTTCATCCTCCACTTGCATGATCACACAGGTGTTCTTGCCGGTTTTTGGGTCCTTGCGCAACTTCCCGACCTGCTCAATCGCTGATTCAACCAGGCTTGTGGCAGGTGTGATCGGGTACCAGGCACAGAATTGTAAGCCGCCGTAAAGTGAACCAAGTGCACCTGCGTTATTGCCGTCGGTCAGGATGTAATCTTTCAATTCCGGCAATTGTTCCAGGTAAAACCGGTCTTTCTTCTCGATGTTCTCAGCCGCGTATTGAAAACCGAGCTTTACTATGTTGAAATTAGATTCAGCAATGGCTGGTTTCCCGCGGAATTGATGCTCGATCGTCGCTTTTAAAACCTCTTCCGGAATGCGCAGCACCTGCCCAACAATACCTACATAGAGCATATTCTCCATGTAGCTCTGCAGATTTCGCGGTACATCCACTTGCTTCATCAAAGCTTTGATCGGCATTGGATAGAAAACAAGTTCTTTGTCCTTTATCTCAGGTTTCTCAAGATGATCGGCATAAAAAAGCACACCGCCATCCTGAAGATAGCTGGCATCTTTTTGAATGGTCGCTGCGTTCATCGCCACAACCACGTCATCATGCGCTACCCGCCCGGTGTATCCACGGGATGAAGCGCGAATAACGAACCAGGTTGGCAAACCTTTAATGTTGGAAGGAAAAATGTTCTTCCCCGAGGTCAGGATCCCCATCCGGAACAACGCCCGGTAAAGGATGCTGTTCGCTGTGGCACTGCCGGATCCGTTGATCGTACAAATAGCCATACATACTTCATTGACTATCCGTTCGTTGCCCTGCGGCGACTTATGCGTGATATCTAGCATCAGTTCAATCTCTCCTTTTATTCAAATCTTTGTCGAAGATCTGCTTTTTTGAATGTTTTCATCAAGTCAAAATGCGTTACCAGGGCTTCATAGCCTTTTTCATAAGCTTTACTCGCAATCGCATCCAGCATCTGGCGATGATAGCTCCAAACGCTTTCGAGGTATTCGTGGTTCCGGTAAAAGTAAATTCGGGATGCTTCGTAGAGATCCCAATAGGTCTCAAGGACGCTGTTGAGCACACGATTTTTCAAGGGGTGATAGATAATGAGGTGGAATTTTCGGTGTTCCTGCAACGGAATTACCATCGGATTTTGGTTGATTTTCCAATTCGCAAGATCCACGACATTCTGCAGCTCTTGGATATGGGATTTCTCGAGAAGAGCACAGGCTTCATACCAATACCCGATCTCAAGCTGTCGGCGCAGAGAGGCATATTCCTGGAAGAGTTCGGGGTCAACCAGTAAACCATAGCTCATCGAAAGCGTAAGCGGACGGGTAAGGCAGAAATCATGGGTCTGGATTCCAGTACGCGTGCGCACCTCAATAAATCCCAACTCCTTTGGGACCTCTAACTGCTCACGGACACTGGCAGTGGATATGCCAAGTTTGGAGCTCAACTCATTAATGCTTGGGATAGGCTCATCCTGTCGGGTAGCATCTGCGATATATTTAAGGATTGGGCTTAGATCGTCAACCATATTAATCTGATTAATATAATTAATTGTTTGAGTCAATTCTAATCTCGCTCGTTCTAATGGTCAAGAGTGAATCCTCCTTATACAACTTTCAGAAGAACCAACCAAATTCACCCCTAATTGAAGCAAAAGACCGCCTAAATGGTTCACTTGGGTTAAAATAGCGTTTTGGTATTATTAAGTCACTGATTAACATGGCAATTAGCGAATTCAGCATTCCGTTTCGATACAAAACCAAACGCAGCAGTGCGGTCAGTTGGGTCGCGTCGCATGCTTTGCATCACTGGCCCATCTTCCTGGTAGCCATCATCGGCGCAATCGGTAATGCTGCGCTTGCTTCTGTGCCTGCCGTACAATACGGCGTGGTCTTCGAGAACCTGACCAGCGGAAATCCTCTGCCTTCTGTTTTCCTGCGGGCAGGTGCGATTGTGGGAATAACCCAGATCATCCGCGGCTTCATGCAGTTCTTCCGCAACTTTGGTTTCGAAGTAACTGCGCAACGCATCGAACGGGATGTGCGGGACGAGTTTTATATCAGCCTGCTCGGGAAAAGCATGACCTTCCACTCGCTGCAGTCCATCGGCGATCTGATGGCGCGTGCCACCAATGACATCCGCGAGGTAAATTACATTTTCAGCCCCGGTCTGAACATGGTTCTGGGGTCGATAAACTTCCTGTTCATTCCTCTCGGCATCGGCGCCTCCATCCACCCTGCCCTGCTGCTTATTCCAGTCTTATTCATCATTCTTTACTTTATATCCATTGTGTATTTCCTCAAGATCCTTGAACCTGTCACAAGCGAAGTTCGCGCCACCTTCGGCACGCTCAACAGCCGATTGGCTGAAGATATCGACGGAATTGAGACCGTTAAAGCAGCATCCCAGGAAGAAGCGGAGATTACTCGATTCAAAGAGAACTCACAAGCCTTTCGCGATGCCAATGTCAAACAAGGCGATATCGAAGCCCGTTTCATCCCACTCCTCCTCCTGGCTCTGGCGATGGGTTTTGGTCTACTACATGCGTTGATTCTTTACAGGCAGGGAGCGATCCCATTAAGCGGCGTTATTACCTATTTCAGCGGTCTTGCCATGCTCAGCTTCCCGACCAATTCATCCATCCGGTCCTATTCCCAGATTTCTCTTGGCATCGCCGGTGCGCGCAGGTTGCTTTTAGTTATGAACAGTGAGAATAACCTCGACCAGAACGAATCCGGGCACAGCGGCATCATTAGTGGAAAGGTCAGTTTTGAAAACGTCAGCTTTGCCTACGACGGCAAAAACTTGAACCTCCATGACCTGACTTTTGAAGTAAATCCTGGTCAGACAGTAGCGATTGTTGGTCAGACCGGCTCCGGAAAGACCAGCCTGGTACGCCTGATCAATCGCACTTACGATCCCCTTTCGGGCTATGTTAAAATCGACGGTCTCGATGTACGGGATTGGAAACTGGATAGCCTGCGTGGTCAGATCTCGATCATCGAACAGGATATATTCCTGTTTTCGAAGTCGGTTGCTGAGAATATTGCCTTTGGCAAACCGAATGCCACCCACGAAGAAATCGTCATGGCTGCGAAGAAAGCCCAGGCAGATGGCTTTATTGAGGATTTACCAGAGGGTTACGACACCGTCATTGGGGAAAGAGGAGCAACCATTTCAGGTGGTCAAAGGCAGCGGCTTGCCCTCGCCAGAGCTTTTCTGACGGATCCCAAAATCCTTATCCTGGACGACTCCACCAGCGCCATTGACAGCAAGACCGAGGACGAGATCCAGCAAGCTATCAAATTAGCGTCAGAAGGTAGAACCACTTTCATCATCACCCACCGTCTCTCTCAAATTCGCTGGGCTGACCTGATCATCGTCATGCGCAAAGGACGCATCTCCGCTATCGGCACACATGATCAGTTGATGCAGACTTCAAAATCTTATCGAAACATCTTTGCGGAGTCCAAGGAATAATGGGCTTCCATCAAGGACTTACAGGCGAGCTTTACGATCGGCAATATAGCAACAAAGCCTTGCTTAGCCGCATCTGGGATTATGCGAAAAGTCACCGCAAGTTTATATTCTGGATGACCTTCAGCATTATTTTGCAGGGATGCTTTGCTGCCCTGCCGCCCCTCTTGATCTCAAAGGTCCTGGATGAGGGTATTGCCGGTGTTCCGAATGAGACCGCTTATACCATCCTTGTAACCACAATAATCTTCCTGCAGGTCATAGATTTTGTCTTTTACTATGTGATCAGGCGGCTTCTCTCCCGGATCACAGCGGATATGAATCGCGATCTCTCCGTGGATGCCTTCGCTTCATCCATCCAACAGGATCTCGCCTTCCACGACCGCCTCTCTTCGGGGCGCATTGTTTCCCGCATCACCACAGATACGAACGACTTTTCGATGCTTATCCGTCTGACGATGGACGTTGCCGGCAGTACTGTCCAATCCATAGTCACAGCAATCATCCTTTTCAACACCGAGTGGCGGCTCGCGCTGGCATTAATGGCTTTTGTCCCCGTCGTGATGCTGATCGTCTCCCGCTTCCGCAAACTGGCTCGGCGCGTGACCACCCAGGGCATGCGCGCCATGGCGAACGTCAACGCGACCATCAAAGAAACCATCAGCGGCATCTCCGTTGCGAAAAACTTCCGCCAGGAAGACGAAATCTACCGGGATTTCAGCGCTTCCAACGCCACTTCCTTCAAGGTCAATGTCCAGCGGGGTTTTGTACTCTCAATCGTCTCCCCGGTTATGCGGATCATCAGCGGCATCAGTATTGCAATATTGGTGTATTTTGGAGCACTCAGCGTCACCCAGGGGCTCATAACTGCCGGTGCCTGGTACATGATCCTGCTGGCAAGCGATCGCTTCCTGATGCCAATCCTGAGCATCACCTCCTACTGGACCCAGGTGCAGACCGGGCTTTCAGCAGCTGAACGTATTTTTGCCCTGATCGATTCAGAACGATCCGTCGTCCAAAACGACAACCTCAAGGTGGAAAGCCTGAAGGGTAAGATTGATTTCAACAATCTCGGCTTCACTTATGCGACTGGTGCCAAAGTGCTCGATAACTTTGACCTCCACATCGCCCCAGGGGAGAATGTCGCCATCGTGGGTCATACCGGCGCCGGCAAGTCCTCCATCGCCCGGTTGATCTCCCGTTTTTACGAGTTCCAGGAAGGCGAGCTGCTCATCGATGACATCGATATCCGCAAATTTGATCTCCCCTCCTTGCGGCGAAACATGGGGATTGTCACCCAGGTGCCCTTCCTTTTTGATGGTACTGTCGAAGACAACATCCGCTTTGCCGCCCCTACCATCACCCGGGAAGAGATCACCCAACTCGCCCACCAGATCGGCAATGGCGAATGGCTTGAAACCTTCTCCAACGGGCTCGACACCCAGGTTGGCGAACGGGGTGCCCATATTTCCATGGGACAGCGCCAGTTGGTTGCGCTGATGCGCGTTTTAGCGCATAAACCCGCCATCTTCATCCTCGATGAAGCCACCGCCAGCATCGACCCCTTCACGGAATACCAGATCCAACAGGCACTCGGATTGATCCTGCAGCGCTCCACCAGCATCCTCATCGCCCATCGTCTTTCCACCGTCAGATCCGCTGACCGCATCATCGTGCTTGACCACGGCTTCATCATCGAAGAAGGCAGCCACAACGGTTTGCTTGAGCAGGGCGGTCACTATGCTGTACTCTACAACACCTATTTCCGCCACCAGTCTCTTAAGTACGTCGAAGAAGCCGGGCAAATTCTGGGCAAGGATATAACCGGTAAAATCCCCGCCTGAAATCCTCTATAATTAGCACAGGAGAAAATAATGGCAAAAGTCATTGTAGCCATGAGTGGCGGCGTGGATAGCGCGGTAGCAGCCGCTTTGCTGATCAAGCAAGGTTTTGAGGTACAAGGGTTAACCCTGCATCTCTGGCATGCCAACAGAAGCGAGCAAAAAGGGCTGGAAGGCGCCAGGCAGGTAGCCACCCAGTTAGGCATTCCCTGGCAGGTCAAAGATGTCCGGGGATCCTTTCAGCGTGAGGTCGTTGGATCCTTTATCGCCAGCCATCTGGCCAATGAAACCCCCAATCCCTGCGTTCTGTGCAACCGTGCCCTCAAATGGGCGCATATGCTTGATTTTGCCGATGAGCAAGGGGCAGAGTTCATCGCAACCGGGCATTACGCGCGGATTTTTCCTTCCGCTGATGGCAAGTTCGAACTTTGGCGCGCTTCTGACTTGGCGAAAGATCAATCGTATATGCTCAGCAATCTGACGCAACATGAATTGAGCCGCTCAATCCTTCCTCTCGGCGAACTGCGCAAGCCGGAGGTGCGTGCCATCGCCCAAAGCCTTGGTTTAGCCGTTTCGGAAACGCCCGACAGCCAGGATCTGTGTTTCGTGAACCATGAAGATTACCAGCAATTTCTGCGCGAAAACGCCCCTGCTGCAACCCAACCTGGTGAGATCCGAACCATCGACGGACGTCTGCTTGGCATGCACCAGGGCTTGTCTTTCTACACCATCGGGCAGCGAAAAGGCTTGCCCGTCCACACGGAAGCCCTTTATGTCCTTCAAAAGCGGCTCGAAACCAACACCCTGATTGTCGGAGCAGCCCGACAGCTGGGAAGCGATAATTTTTACGTACGTCCGGTTAACTGGATCAGCGGAGACGCGCCAGTTTTACCGCTTGAGTGTGATGTAAAAATTCGCTATCGGGCAAATCCTGTCAGATCAACCGTGTCCACTGCTGAGAACGGCGGTGTGAAAGTTCAGACCAGCCAGCGCCTGCGGGATATAACCCCCGGGCAGAGTGCGGTATTCTACGAAGGCGATAAAGTGCTCGGTGGCGGTATCATCCGGGCAGAGGCAAGGTGAGCATATGAAGAGCAGCGAGATCTCCTTTTTGCAGTATTCCGAAGGCAAATGGCAGCCCCAAACCGCCCAGGTTCCCCTGGAGCAGGCAGTCACTTTAATCGTTAACGGCAAACCCTGGATGGAAATGCTCTGCACGCCTGCCCTGATTGCCGAGCTGGCAGTAGGCTTCCTTTATAACGAACGTCTGATCAATTCCGCCGAAGAGATCACACGCGTCCACGTCTGCGATACCGCTGATTTTGTGGAAGTCGATACCGCTTCGCCAATTACCAAACCCACCACCTGGATCAAAACCACGGGTTGTGGCGGCGGGCAAACCGCTCAGCGGCTCGAGTATCCCGAAAATCCTGCCCTAAACGAGATCGCGCTCAACACCAAGACAATTTCCGATCTCCTGGCTGAATTCATGCAAGCCCAGGACGCTCAAACCACATCCCGCGGGGTCCACTGTTCAGCTATCTCCGATGGCAAAAGCATCCTCAAGCTTGCCGATGACATCGGCAGGCATAACACCCTCGATAAACTAACAGGTTTTGTCTTGCTCAGGGAACCTGCACTCAAACCTTCCATCCTGCTCACCACCGGGCGCATCAGCTCGGAAATGTTGCAAAAATCAGCCCGAATGGGCGCCTCGGTCGTGATTTCACTCACTTCTCCCAACAGCTTCACCGTCCAGTTGGCAAAGGATTGGGGCATGACTCTCATCGGCTATGCCCGTGGGTCGCGCTTCAACGTCTACTCCCACCCTGAGCGCTTTTCGGATCTGGATAAATCGGGTTAGCAATAAAAATCCAATCTGAATAAACACACTAACTCGTTGGGCTGAGTCCTTGTAGGGCTGAGGCATGCCTCAGCCGCGTTGATAAGGTGCTCATGTCTGTACGGAACAAGCAGGCTTGTTCCTTACTTTGGGTAGACCTCAACGAATGAATCGGTTCGATTGGACTTTTCCAGTCTGAGTGGAAAGATTATCTTTATTGCCGTTATCACTTTTTGGCTTGACTATTCCCCACAAAAAGCTAAAATTAACCACGTCCAATGGGAAGAGTCCTGCTTGTTCAGGCACCGAAGGGGCAAGCCGTCACTGGCGAAACTCTCAGGTAAACAAACCCTAAAACCTCTGAAATCAAAGATGACAGGGGCACAGATTGTGCCTCTGTTCTAATTAACAAGCTTAAAAGGAGCCAAAATGTTAATGCCACAAGAGTTGAAATATCAGAAAACAGACGAGTGGGTCAAGGTTGAAAACGGTATCGCCCTCATCGGCATCACCGATTATGCGCAGGATTCTCTCTCCGACGTCGTTTTCGTTGAGTTCGCCATCGATCCCGATGATGAGGTCAAAGTTGGCGACAGCCTCGCAACCATCGAATCCGTCAAAGCCGCAGCCGAAGTCGTCTTCCCCGTTAGCGGCAAGGTCCTCGAGGTCAACCAGATCCTCACCGATACGCCCGAACTGCTGAACTCCGAACCCTACACCGGCGGTTGGCTCGCCAAGGTCCAGGTCAGCGACGAGTCCGAGCTCGATAAACTGATGGATGCTGCCGCTTACGACGCCTACTGCCAGGATCGCTAAGCCTATGTTCACTCCACACCCAAAAGCTGATGTGGAGGCAATGCTCAAAACCATCGGGGTCGGAAAAATCGAGGACCTCTTCAAAGTGGTCCCCGAACCACACCGCTTCCCGGATTTAGACCTTCCACAGCCGCTTTCCGAAATGCAGGCGGCTGCCGAACTGGAAAGCATCGCCTCAGCCAACGCCACCACCCGGGATTTCATCAGTTTCCTTGGCGCCGGCGCGTACAACCACTACATCCCCGCCGCGGTCGATAACCTCCTCCAGCGCGGTGAGTTTTACACGGCTTACACCCCCTACCAACCCGAAATCTCCCAGGGCACGCTCCAGGCGATCTTCGAGTTCCAGAGCCTGATCAGCCTGCTCACCGGCATGGACGTCAGCAACGCTTCCCACTACGACGGCGCCACTGCCGCAGCGGAAGCTGTGATCCTGGCAAACAATCACTTCCGTGGCAAACGCAACAAGGTTCTGCTCTCCCGCGCGGTCAACCCCCAGTATCGCGATGTCGTCCGCGGCTATATGCAGGCGAACGATGAGATCCGCATCGTCGGTGATGACCCCGAGACCGGCATCGAACCTGACCTGAAAAATCTGATCGACCAAATCGACCTGGATACATCCCTGGTGATGGTGCAGTATCCCGATTTCTTCGGGCGCATTATCGACTACAAGCCCCTGATCGAAGCCGCCCATGCCCAGGGAGCGCTGGTGGCTGTTGTTGCCAACCCCACCGCGCTTGCCCTCCTCACCCCTCCCGGTGAGATCGGCGCGGATATCGTCGTCGGCGAAGGGCAGCCTCTCGGCATCCCGCTTTCCTACGGCGGTCCCTACCTTGGTTTCTTCGCAGTCAAAAATCCTTTGCTGCGCAAGATCTCCGGTCGTCTGGTCGGCGAGACGGTCGACACCCAGGGCGAGCTGGCATACGTCCTCACCCTCACTGCCCGCGAGCAGCACATCCGGCGCGAGAAAGCCTCCTCCAACATCTGCTCCAACCAGGGGCTGATGACCCTCGCTGCCACGATCTATATGACCCTCCTCGGCAAGACCGGTTTCCAGCAGGTTGCGAACCTCTGCTATCAGAACGCGCACTACACCGCCAATTCCATCCAGGAAGTGCCTGGCTTCAGGCTGCCCTTCAAGAGCACACCCTTCTTCCATGAGTTCGTGGTGAAAGCTGACCAAGACGTTCCCGAGCTATTGGCACACCTGCAGGATCACGGCATCCTGGGCGGCTATGACCTCAGCAAGGACTATCCCGAACTCGAAGGCTGCCTCTTAATGGCTGTAACCGAGATGAATTCACGCGAGGATATTGATTATCTGACCGACGTTTTGAGCGAGGTGGACCATGCGTGAGCCAACCATTTTTGAGCTTTCTTCCGCCGGACGCACCGGCGTCACCTTCCAGGAACCCGAAGTTCCGCTGACCGACCTCCCCCAGGAGTTCGCCCGCGCGAGTTTCCCCTTCCCGGAGATCTCCGAGCTGGGTGTCGTACGCCACTTCACCAAACTTTCCCAGAAGAACTACGCCATCGACCTCGGTTTCTATCCCCTGGGCTCCTGTACCATGAAGTACAACCCCAAGATCAACGAAGTCACCGCCCGCTACCCCGGTTTCTCTGCAACTCATCCCCTGCAACCTGAAGATACGGTGCAGGGCAATCTCTACTTGATGTACACCCTGCAAAACTGGCTGGCGGAGATCGGCGGCTTCGCCGATGCCACCCTGGCTCCCGCAGCCGGCGCGCAGGGCGAGCTGGTCGGGACGATGATCATCGCCAAGTACCACAAAGACCGCGGCGACCTCAAACGCACCCGCATCCTCATCCCCGACTCTGCCCACGGCACCAATCCCGCCTCCTCAGCTATGATGGGGTTTGATCCCGTGCAATTGCCTTCGGACGAGCGCGGGAACGTTGACCTGGAAGCCCTCAAAGCCCTCTGCGATGACACGCTTGCCGGCATCATGTTCACCAACCCCAACACGCTCGGTCTGTTCGATGAGCACACCGCCGAAGTTGTCCGCATCGTGCACGAAGCCGGCGGGCTGGTCTACGGCGACGGCGCCAACCTGAACGCGCTTTTGGGCGTCTTCAAGCCGGGCAATTGCGGCATCGACGTGATGCATTTCAACCTGCACAAGACCTTCTCCACTCCCCACGGCGGCGGCGGTCCCGGGAGCGGGCCGGTCATGGTCTGCGAAAAACTGGTCGACTATTTGCCCGAGCCGCATGTGGTCATGACGGATCCGGGTGACGAGGAAACTCCTCCCACCTACGGTCTTGCCCGCCCGGAGAAATCCATCGGGCGCGTCAAAGCTTTCCATGGTCACTTTGGCATGCTCGTGCGCGCGTTCACTTATATCGCCATGCTCGGGCAGGAGGGTCTGCGGGAGGTGGCTGAAAAGGCCGTTTTGAATGCCAATTACCTGCAGGCGAAGCTGAAGAGCACCTACACTCTGCCCTATGACCGCTCTTGCATGCATGAGTTCGTGCTCGAAGGCTTCTGGAAGGACGTGCCGGACATCCACGCCCTGGATATCGCCAAACGGCTGATGGATTATGACTTCCACCCACCCACGAACTACTTCCCGCTGATCGTGCATGAAGCCCTGATGATCGAGCCGACCGAGACCGAGAGCGTTGAGACGCTGGATCTGTTCGTCGACGCGCTGCTGAAGATCGCCGAAGAAGCGCGCACCCAACCTGAGCTGCTCCATGATGCTCCTCACAACACACCAGTTCGTCGTTGCGATGAACTCAAAGCCGCCAAAGACCTCGTCTTCTGCTGCTACCCGGTGGGAGAGTGGGAAAAGATGTAAATTACCGACCGGTAAGGGTGTAGATAACCCATTCCTTTTACCTGAAGAGGCTGATCACATACTTGATCAGCCTCTTAATTTATGGATTCGTCATTGCGAGGAGCGAAGCGACGTGGCAATCTGCAATATGAAGGCTACCGATCTGGCCTGCGCTTATTATCAGTTGTTGATGGATTTCCGAGCTTTTGCGCTTTTGCGCGTTTTGTTATCATCTTAAACACGCAAAACCTCCGTGCCTTCACCTATCAGCTGTGAGCTTTTGCGCTTTTGCGTTTTTTTATCATCACGAAGACGCAAAACCTCCTTGTTTTCACCTATCATCTGAGAGCTTTTGCGCATTTGCGCATTTTTTGTCATCACAAAAACGCAAAACCTCATTTACCCCCTCCCGGGAGGGGGACAAAGGGGGTGGGACTCTGAGGTTGCGCAGATGTATGGGGTTTTTGTGTCAGCCATGGTTTGCGTCTTCACCCCCTTCTGGGAGGGGGGCTAAGGGGGTCGGTCTCTGAAGTTGCGCAGATGTGTGGGGTTTTTGTGTCCGCCATGATCTGCGTCTTCACCCCATTCTGGGGGGGCTAAGGGGGTGGGTCTCTGAGGTTGCGCAGATGTGTGTCAGCCATGATCTGCGTCTTCACCCCCTCCCGGGAGGGGGACAAAGGGGGTGGGACTCTGAGGTTGCGCAGATGTGTGGGGTTTTTGTGTCAGCCATGATCTGCGTCTTCAGAGGCTGACCCAAAAGTCCCAATTTGACTTATGGGTCGGGGTAAAGTGGGGGAATATCCCCATTATTGACCTTTTTTTGAGGACGCGTCCCAAAATACCGCCTGTTTTTTGAAAGAAGTGGGGTTGCTAAAATCCGATTTTTGCTTTTGGGTCAGCCTCACAAAGGGGGTGGGGCTCTTCGCTTTCTTCACCTCCTCCAGGGAGGGGGACAAAGGGGGTGGGGCTCTTCGCTTTCTTCACCTCCTCCAGGGAGGGGGACAAAGGGGGTGGGTTCTCTTCGCTTTCTTCACCCCCTCCAGGGAGGGGGACAAAAGGGGTGGGTCTTTTAGTGTCAATCAGAACTATCATCCCCAATTTCTCATCTCAGGAAAATTCCTTTGATAAAATGGTGATATGTCCCCTTCAACCATGACTCAGCTTGCTCGAAACCTGCGAAACAACGCAACCCCACAAGAAAGAAAACTCTGGTACCTGTTCCTCTCAAAATTCCCTCTCAGATTTCACAGGCAAAAAACCATTGGTCCCTACATCGTCGATTTCTATTGTCATAAAGCCAAACTTGTCATTGAAATAGACGGCGGTCAACATATTGAGCAACAAAACCAGGAAAGCGACCAAAAACGCACCGAATATCTTGGATCAATAGGCGTAGACGTGATCAGATTCACAAACCGTGATATCGATCACAATTTTGACGGAGTTTGTAATGAGATCGTCCAGGCGATAGACACGAAGTTAGGCACGGATGTTTACCAATAGATTTGCGGATAATTCGGTTAGTCTGACCAACGATAATCTCGGAAACTAACCCACCCCCTCACTCCCCCTCCCAGGAGGGGGTTTGGAGTGCTGACCTTGGGATAGACTACCCACACCAAACTCCAATCTCTATCGGCAATAACCTGCAATCCAGCCATATGATGGCTTGAGTGCACTATAATAAGGCAGTTACTGCCACCAATTCACAATGTCGAAGGGGCTTTTATCGAATGAATGACTTTATCACCTTTTCCTATCCGTCTTGCGGTGCTCCACTAAAAATTGAATCCAACTCCACTACCTACACCTGCATTTTTTGCGGTCAGAACCATCGCGTCCGGGTTGAGGACATTGAGGAATTCGGACGCTGCCCGGTTTGCCACAGGAATGATAAGGTCGAAAAAGTGTGGGCAATCCGTCATAAAAAGGACAACTTATCAGCCCGTCTTGCTCCGCCGAAAGACCCGGAAAAGAACTTTGTTTATCAACCAAAGCCAGAACCGAAGCCTCTTCAGAAACCAACTCTCGTTAATGGGATAGTTAAGAGTAAATACTCAAAACTATCGAAAATTCTTCTGTTCTCCGCAATAGGATTATTCACTCTGTTTGTGGTCCTGGTCCTTAAGGATCCGACCAGATATTACCAGTTTTGGTTTTTGCTATTTAGTTTTTTTGGGTTTGTTCTTTCTATTGTCTTCTTTATCAAAGGGAAGGTTGATGGAAAAATTTTGAACAAGACATACCAGGAAGAACTGATACGTAATTGGCAATTGAAGAACGAAAGAATTCAAAAGGATTATTCTGAATACATACAGAAATATGATCATGACTTTCAAACTGAAACATCGACAATGAAGGAAAAGTACTCTACAGCCATGGAACGTTACGACCAACTCTACTACTGCCACCGGGATGACTGCGTTTTTATTCCCGGCAAGAGTGGTTACGCTCCGTCAGCAAAAATTGAGGATTTTCTGTACAAGCAAACATCCGGAGTACAGGCAAGTGAAGGAGTACCAAATGACTAACTCAAATAATAGATCCTATTTAGTATCTAAAGGCTTTGAGCTTGTGGGCAGCTGGCATTCAAATTCAGGTAAGCTTACGTTTTCACTCGGAAAAACTTTGGCCAAACGACCAGTCATTTATGTTTTTGTCGATAACCATGACCAGGTCCTATATATTGGCAGAACAGTTTTAGATCTTGAAGATGCTATGAACCGAATTAGACGCGGAAACGAATCGCAGGTAACAAACCACCGCATTCACAATCACCTGGTTGACCATCTTCAAAAAGGAAACTCGGCTGAGATTCTTGCTTATACAAACTCAAAGGATCATACCGATCTTGTTGCTTTTTTGGATGAATTCAAATCTGAATTACTCCAACATATCAGTCCACTCTGGAACTTACAATAAAACGTTACAAAGTAGGAATTGTGTCTTACTATTTGCACCTGTTCTCGCCCGTCACATACGATGAGTTTCTGTCTGCAAAGGAATATATTCCAGGTTTTCGACCAGGCTTGATGAATGCTGCCAAAAAAATCCAACCTGGGGATGTTCTCATTTGCTATCTGACAAAAGTTTCAAGATGGGTTGCGGCTCTGCAAGTCACTGGTGAATTGTACGAAGATCATGCACCTCGTTTCGCAACTGCCAAAGACCCTTTTGTGCTTAGAGTGAAAGCCGAACCGATGGTTTTGTTGGACCCCATGTTTGGAATTCCGGTAAAAGAGGATTTCATTTGGAACAATCTCAGCTTTACCGCAGGGAAATCCAGAGACGATTCCAGGTGGACTGGTCCTTTTCGTTCAAGCCTACGCTTGTTATCCGAGAAGGATGGCGCTTTTCTTCTGAGAACTCTGCAAGCCCAGAACCACTATCCTATAGATTATCCATTCAATGGAAATGCATATTAGAAATAAAGCCATTTTGACTATATGAATGATGGTTGGTTTATTGTCAGCTTACTTGATTTAAGATTTTGATATATATAGATTTCCATCTATTGGATCAGGTAATGTCGATTGACAGTTACGAATAAATTCTGATGGATTTGTTCGTTGGTAGCTACCAATATATCCACTTACTGGGATATTGACCTTTCGATGCCTAGCTATTGAAGGATCCATTGCTAATGAATTTGTGATAAAGATTTTTGCTTTATGGCGTGTCATAGAGACATAAAAAAGTCTTCTCTTTTCTTCCAAATCCTCTTGCTCGGATAGCACACTCCTTTTATCATAATTTCGGGGAATTAACCCTTGAACGAAATTTGTTATGAATGTAATTTCACACGTTAGTCCTTTTGATTTGAAAGGACTCATAATACGAACAAAGCTGTACGTACTAGGTGCATCCTCTTTGCCAAAATGCTCCTTTATCATTGTGGAAATTTCTTTTAAATCCAGAGAATCCTTATCATCTAGTGAGTTGTAATAATCATGTATTTGAAGAGACCATGGGTCACTAAGCGGAAATAGAGAATCAATGATTTCCGAAACACTTAATGTTTTCAGTCGTTCCAATTCATTACGGACAAAAGTAAATCTGGTCAACAGGCTAGGAATTTTACAACCAATATCAATCTGGCCATTCTCTAGCCCTTCAAGAACCTCATAAGGGGCTTGTTTATTGCTTTCTGAGTAACTCATTACTTTTTTCCATTGTGCACAAAGCAAACCACCTTTTGTGTAACCCAGAAGACATCTTAAGGCAACACGGTCTTCAGGATTGACAAGAAGGTCCAAGAAAGAAATTCCTGATAGTGGTATTGACTCATCAGGATTGCTAGGTGTATTTTTAAACAAGTCAAGATAAAAATTGGTTACAGGGATTTCATGGTTGATCAAGCACGTATGAATCATTGATGCGATTTTGCTTGAGGGGCATAAGATAACAATTTCTCCAAGGTTTTCCCCTCCATCTTTCATTCTCTCAATGATCGTGGCAATGCCTTCAATTTCTTCTTCAAGAGTCTTCCACTGAAGGAAAACTATCTCACCATCACTGTTTCCTTCAAATGGAAGCAGCGATGCTCTCCCGACCGCTGGATTGGTACTGATAAACTTATTCGCCATCTCAACAGTCTTTATCGGGCAACGCCTACATTTTGTGAGATTGAATTGCTTTGTCGATGGATACCGTTTTGGAAAATCTAGAATTCCTGCTGAACTAGCATATTTAAAACTATAGATAGACTGATCTACGTCACCAACTACCATCAGATTTGAATTCTGTGCGATCAAATCAATGAAATCTTGTTCAGATTTGTTCAAATCTTGATACTCATCCACAAGGATATGTTTATACTTACTCAGTATTGGCGCGTAAGGTGTAGTCCTTAAGAATTGTAAAGTGACTGGGACTAATTCTCCGACCAGCATACACTCATGAAATTGCAACCAGTTTTCAAGAGCAGTTTGGAATTTTTGGTCTATTTCAGCAGTAGGCCAACCTGATTTTTGGGACTGGGTTCTTGCCCAAGCTGCCTCAAATTCATCCAACTTCTTTTTAGTCGCATAATAGTCCCCCCAATCCACATCGGCCGAACGTTTTAAATCATGCAGCAAAAACTCTTCCTCAAACTCCAATAAGAGTTTTGGTTTTCTACCATAAGTGGAGAAATACTTCATATCCCGCAATATTTCTAGACAGAATGCGTGAATAGTTGATGCCTTGACATTCATGGCTCCAGGCGAACCAATGCTTTTTATATCCTTTTTTAGATCGTTAGCTGCAACATTTGTGAAAGTACACGCAAATATTTCCTCAGGATTGACACCTTCCTGTAATAATCGCATGATCCTTTTTTTGAGGGCATAGGATTTGCCAGTTCCAGGGCCAGCGTGAACACAAATGTAGCGTTCGTCTGAAGCAACAATATCGTAGGCTTCACCTTCCAAGTTATCATACCAATTCTCCGCCATACTCATCATAATTGCTCCTTCACATAAGAAAAACCATATAACTTCTGTACTGTCTCATCGATTTGAGATTCCAAAGAAGATGTTTTGTTTTTTTCGAGTTCGACATCCATTGGGATAAGTGTCTGTTGTTTAGCAGATTCCAAGATATGTCGAGCGAGGGCTTCTATCAACACCTTGTTATTCACTTCCTTTTTGTTAGATTCATCAATCGCATGAATTGGTAACTGAGATACATATATTGGCTTGTATTCAAAGAAGCCACCTCTACGACCAGCAGCGGTTTTCGAGATGAAATAATAGCCTAGTGATGAGTTCATTACTCCGAGCAAGTAATAATCTTCGATTGGGATTATCACTGCCGGTGCATTGATATAGGTACCGTTTAAATCCATCGTGTAGTTAGGAGTGGTAGACATATTACCCCAAACAATCTTTGGCTTCTCAAACTCATCATAGTAATCACAAGCACGCAATTCCCACCAGTAATCGCCCTGGTCAGCACGTGCGATGGCCTCTTTTTCGAACTGCTTCAAATGGCTGGCGATGGCGGGATATTGGGAGGAAAACCAATTCCAAGCGTTGCCTTTTCGGTGTTGATTGGTCCAGCCTTTGGGTATGAGTATCAGATACTGCTTGACCAGAATTGGGGCGTAGCGTTTGATGTCCCGACCCTGGGCGAAGGGTTTGATCAATTCCGCGCTGCGAGGGTCTTCGGCGATCAGGTGGTCTTTGGTTGCCTGGTCGATCACGAAGGCTTTATTCAAACCTGTCTTGATTCCGTAGAACACCTTACCATGTACATATTCACCCAAAGAAATCGAGTTTTGACGGATCTTAGCCAGCAGATCCTGGGTGGACTTGCCGGCAAGCGACCAGCCATCCTGCTCAAAGCAGGTTTGGTCAGCAGTATCGCCATGTTCAGCGACATATTCCTGCAGGGAAGCGAAATCGAGCGTGTCAACGTTGGTTACCCGTGGTCGAAGGTGGGGTGGATTATCCGAAACGCGCAAGATCAGGGGATATGTGGTGGCTCCGGTGAAGACCGGCAAGTCACCAAAGTCGGTGATCTCCTCAATGCACCTGGCTTTGAGCCACTGGCGTAATTTTGAGCCATACTTGGCTCGCAGCCATTTATTGGCAACGATGTAGCTGAATTGCCCGCCCGGAGCAAGCAGATTGACGCCTTTTTCGATAAAGTAGCTGTAGATGTCGGCGGTGCCGGTGAAAACCTCGTAGATGGTCTGGTAATAGCGCTTGTCATCCCCGAGCGATTCCTGGCGGATGTACGGTGGGTTGCCGATGACGGCATCGAAGCCGCCTTCCGCAAAGATTGCAGGGAAGGCGCGCTGCCAGTCGAACGGGTTGACGCGCTGGATCTCTTCTTCGTCCGGGAACATCTGCCCGTGGAAGTAGTCCCAATCGATCAGGGAGTTGCCACAGCGGATGTTGTTGCCCAGATCGGGCAGGACGCGCTCAAAACCAAGGCTGAGCTGACCGGTCTCGCCCTCGAGCAGCTTGAGCAGGAGGGAGAGCTTGGTGACCTCGACCGCCTGGGCGTCGATGTCCACCCCGTGGATGCTGGAGGTGAGGATGCGCTTTTTGACGTCAGTGGTGAGGCGATATTCCCCGCCCTCCGCCGCGACCAGGGGCGGGTTTTTGCCGCGCGTGTGGGATTGGGGGTCGTGGGTGAGGTAGTAGTGGAGGTGCCAGTCCAGCAGGTATTGGTAGGCACCCAGCAAGAAGGAGCCTGAGCCGCAGGCGGGGTCGACTACGCGCAGCTTAAGGGCTTCGGCGGGAGTGATCATTTGGTTCGTGCCGGTCTCACGACCGTGCACGCATTCTGACCGGACGGTCTCCATCTGATAGTTCTGTATTGTTGCACCCTCAGTAAAACCCCCACCCCCCTGCCCCCCTCCCCCCGCTACGCTGGAGGGGGTTTGGGCTATGATCGTGCCGGTCTCACGACCGAGCACGGGTTTTGACCGAATGGTCTCCATTTGTTGGTTCTGTGTTGTTGCACCCTCAGTAAAACCCCCACCCCCCTGCCCCCCTCCCACCGCTGCGCTGGAGGGGGTTTGGGCGTTGATCGTGCCAGCGTCACCTGCCCTGGTTTTTAATCCAGGGGGACCAAGCACGGGTTTTGACCGAATGGTCTCCACTCGTCTACCCTGGCAAAGATCATATGACCCACCCCCTTGGTCACCCTCCAAGGAGGGGGTAAATGATGGCTTCGCCTTGTTCGTGCTGGTCTCTCGACCGAATACGGGTTCTGACCGAAGTGTCTCCGTCTGTTCTTGCTGAATGTACTGACCCTCACCCCCGTTCGCTTCGCTTACGGACCCTCCCCCAATGGGAGGGCTATTCTTTAGGCTTCCCCCGGGGGAAGCTGGCGAGCGCAGCGAGACTGAAGAGGGTGTTTGAGAACCCGGGCTTTGTGAAATTGAAACTGACCCACTCCCGTTCGCTTCGCTCGAAGTGGCGTTCCCATTCAGCAGCCTGCCGAGGGTATTCTGGACGATGTAGTCGACGATGTAGCGGGGGGTATAGTAGACCCCGCCGGCTTTGCGCACCTCGGGCTTCTCCTCTACCTTCGCCACCCCGCCGGGCGTGAGGCGGATGACCTTGCCAAGGAACTGCTCGTAGACCTGCCCCAGGATCTCAACCGGGATTTCATTGAACATATACGGGCAGGGATAGTAGGTGCTCTTGATGATCTGGCGCAGGACCTTATCGTCGATCTGGAGATTGGGCGTGAAGGTGTCGGGCTCGCTGGTTTGCCCCTTTTCTTTGCTGAAATGGAACAAGCCGGAGTTGTATTTGAGGTCCGCCTTTTTGAAAAGCTGCAGCAGGTGGGAGTAGACCTCCGACCCCTCCGCGATCTGGCGGAGCTGATCGGGTGGTTCGATGCCGCGGTCTTCGCAGATACGCAGGAAGAGGATGCGGTCGATGGTGGTTTGGACGGCGTAGTTGAGCTGCCGCTCCATCCTAGGGAGATTGAGGGGGTCTTCACCAGCGTGCGTTGAAGAACGGAAGTTTCGTAGGGCGATATTGCGCGCCAGCAGCAGGCGCCATTCCTCGATCTCCTTCAGGAATTCCGCGTCGACCTCGGTGGTGCCTTGTTTGCCTTTGCTGCCTTCGGCATAGCGGTCGAAAGACCCATTCCAGACGGCGTCTTTGGAGAAGATCTGCGCCAGCTCGTCCCAGCGGGTGAGGTATTCTTCGAACGTGAAGAGCATCACGCGCCCGGTGGCGGCAGAGTCTTTGGGGTCGGGACGGGTGCGGCAATCGTAGACCGCCAACTCCTCAAAATCGGTCAGGATCGAGAGGGGCAGATGAGCGTTCCAGGCGTAACGGCGCAGTTGGTAGGCGGGGTGGATGGCGTAGCGGATGTCGACCGCCGGCTTTTTGGCTTCAACGAAGAATTTGCGGGTGGTGCCGATGCGGAAGGCATAATCTGGGGCTTTGGCGCTGCCTTCGACCTCGAGGGAGTCTTCATGGATGACTTCGCGGTATTGCGGGGCGAAGTTGGAGCGGTTGGTCATATCCCAACCGAGGGCTTCAAAGAAGGGGTTGAGGAACTCAAGGCGCAGCTGGGCTTCGTTGTAGCGACCGGAGCGGTAGAGCTCGCGGGAGTTGCGGAAGCGGCTGACGAGGTCCTCGATGATGGCTGGTGCGGTCATATCCCTCCATGCAGACTGTTTGTTAGTGAGATATTATAAAACAGGAAATGCGATTTTTTCCAGAAATCGGGTTGAAGTGATGTTTTGTTGCACGGATTTTGGAGGGAGAAAGTGCAAAAACGATATGACAAAAATCGATGCATCCTGGGGAAAGCACCCAGGACAGGCAATGCACTTTCCTGCTAATTTGTAGATTTTTGGATGTGGGGCAAAGCCGGGTTCAACCCTGGAGACGAGAACTCCAGGGCAGGCTGCGGAACCCGGCCTACAATGTGATGTTGCAAAGTGCCGGGTTCAACTGCGGAACCCGGCCTACAATGTGATGATGCAAAGTGCCGGGTTCAACTGCGGAACCCGGCCTACGAAAGAGTTGCTTACCTCAAGATGATGGGCAGGAAGACGGGATGGGTGAGCAACTCAACAATCCCGGTGTAAGTACTGGTGTTGTTTTCCGGGAATGGGTCGAGGTCAACAGCAGGTTGATCACTGCTAATTTCAAATTGATTGACCAACTCCTGACCATCTTGCAGGTCATCAGAGAGGCTTACCGTAAGCACCATCACCTGGCTTTCACCCGCATCCATTGACCAGGTGTCCCAGATCAATTCCTGACCAACGATGGTTGGGATCATTTCGCACCATTCATTTTCACCCTGGTAACAATGCCAATAGGCTGAAACGAATGTCATCCCTTCAGGCAGTGTATCAACCAGGATGGCATTACCTGTCATATTCCACCACCAGGTGTGCCCGGGTTGCGCATTACCAAACTCGAGTAAGTATGAGACCTCCCCACCAGGATGGAATTCACCTCCTATCAGCATCTTGTTCACATACATGTCCGGCCCGCTCCCAAGCAGATAAACAGCAGTGTTGTCGGCTGGATAGGTTTCAGCGGGGTCGATGGTTACCTCGGCGGTGTTGGTAAAGACTTGCCCAAGCGGGATCGGATCGCCACCAGGAATGATTGTGTTGTAATTCACGCCCATGTTCCATCCAGGCTCCAATCTGTCCAGGTTGACGGTGAAGTAATGCTCTTCCGGAAAATCTTCCCAATACCAGGCTTCCCAAAAGCCAATGTTGATGTTATCAAGCACCATTTGATCAGGGTAGTGGTCTGTCAGAACGACATTGCTAACTGTCTGGTCACCGATATTCTCGACATAGAGTTGGTACCAGGCGTTGTGCCCTTCCCCAAAGCCATGCCAGTCTCCCCATTTCCGGACGCGCAGGTTAGGACCGTGGTCGCGGACAGTCTCGGTGAGCGTGGAAGTATTGTCCTGGAGATTGCCTTCTCCGGGAAGCACAGCAATTTCACCTGTATGTAGAAGATCGGTTCCCGGAGCTGTGTTGGGATCAATATTGACGACCACTTCGATCGTGCCATAATAGCCAGGGTCGAGGTCGTCCACCTGCCAGGTGATGGTGTTACCCACCTCGACCGGGTCGCCGAGGAAGTTAGCCCAGTCCCAGTAGCTCCAGCCGGCAAAGGTGGTGCCAGCAGGCAGCGTGAGTGTGAGTGGGATCGGACCGGAAATGGGAACGTTGCCATCGTTGTAGAAGTAAATGCCAATGCGGTACTGCCCGCCAGGGGTCAGGACACCCGAGTGCCAACCAAGGCTGACAGAAAGATTCGTAAACGGCTCGCCGACGTTGTGGTAGAGGTCGGCGTGATTGTCCTGCTCATCAGGGTTGTCATTGTCGGCGTGGATATCCACCATGTTGAAAATACCATCACCAGGCTGCGCGTTTTCATCCAGGTTTACCTTGATGAACACTTCCCGGCAGGACCAACCTGCAATGGTTGGGTATTCCAGGGTCAGGGTGTTATCTACGAGAGATATCTGCTGCCAACCTGCTTCCCGGCCCCACCAGGTGTTCAGAGTGACCGCATCTGGCAAGGTTTCTGTCAGAGTTAATTCCGTGCTGCCGGTCGAGCCATTGTTGCAGACGTTGATGTTGTAGACATAGCTTTGACCCGGCGCCGGCAGCCACGTCCATGTGCCCTTGCCGACATTGACGTGGGTGTTGTTGGAAACGACGGTGCCCTGCCAGGTGCGCACGCGATCTTCGGGATTGCCGGCATCGAAGCTCTCGGAACTGATCTCAACGGTGTTTATAATATCTTCACCCTCTGGGGCGTCGACATGGGCAAAAACGTAGAAGCTGATCCAATCTCCTGGTGCAAGGTCGCCGATTTGCCAGGTGACCTGGTTGCCATCTTCGGTTACGGGTAAGCCGGACGTATCGGTGAGATAGGTCAGACCCTGGACGAAGGTGTCGGTGATGGCGGCACTTAAAGCGGTGGCATTGCCTTCGTTGCGGTATTGAATGCGGAAGGTAACATTGCCGCCTTCGCCAGGCTCGCCACCATCCAGCCATTTTTCAATGCGCAGGCGGGGCGCAGGATACCTGAATTCCCCAATTATCTTGTGTCCTGCAGCTTCGTAGTAGGCAACCATCAGGTTGGAAGTTTCATTCAGGTCGTAACCATCATCTGACCAATCGCATAAATACTGGTCAGCTCCATCGGGCAGAACCCAATCTTCCTGATTGGGAGGGGAGTTCCAGTCCCAAATTTCGCAACTGACTTTTACCTCCTCGCCTTGAGGCAGCCATTCAGCGTCAACTACGCCGCTGACTTGATCGTTGTCGAGATCGAGGTCGGCTGTAGTAGTGCCAATCTTGACCTGCGCGGTAAAGGTCCCTCCATCTACTTCGCCATAGATGGTGTCTCCTGGTTGGATATCCGGGTGATATGGAATCCAAGCCGCGCCTTCCATATTTGTAGAAAAGCCTGTTGTACTACCCCAACCATCAATCAAGCCAGATGTCAGTGTGATGTGAGCTTTTTCAACCCCAAGGCTATCCGAAAGCCTCAGTAAGATCTCGTGACCTGCTTCGTAATTCCCTTCGATCCAATCGTGGTCATACTGAATTCTGAGTATCAATTCATCTGAGTAAGCGATTGGCACACTGTACACCCAATTGCCGCTAGGATCAAGATATGTGACTGCGATTTGCTGCTCGGGTTGCACATCCCACTCCCCTGTCCAATCACAGGTAAATTCAGCGGTACCATCCGGTAGCACAGCTGTCTCCCTGCTGTTCACGCCACCCGGTGCTCCCCATGCGTGACATTGGATCACAACAGGCACTTCCGGGTCCAGCCAAGGCGCTGAAAGCGTTCCAGTATAGGAATCTGTTTCGGCGTCCAACTCACCCGTAAAAGTTCCTAACTGGACTTCAGAATAATAGGTGGTACCTTCGAACACGACTTGACCAAATACCCAGTCTTGAGGTTGAATATCGGGGCGTTCAGGATCCCAAACCACCCCATCCACATTGGTGGAAAAACCCGTCTGTCCTCCCCACCAGGGGATCTCAGCAGTTGTCAGCGTGGTCGTGGCTTTTACGGTTGTTCCGTCACTTTCAGTCACGGTGAGTGTCACTTCGTACCCTGGTGGGTAGTTACCTTCAATCCAGTCATGATCGTAGTTTACATTCATGACTAGATCAGTCGTTCGGAAGTGCTGGCTTGTATCTATAAGGACTTCATCAAGGAAGTCATTAATATAGATATCGCCTTCTCCATCTTGCGGAACGTCAATTGGTGTCTCCGGAGTTGATTCAAGGAGAAATGTGCCATCTGGAGAAGTGTTTACCTGGTATTCTCCACCATCCCACCAAGTGTGGATAATTACCCAGTTTTCCGGTCGCCCGCCAATCTGACCTGAGATAGTATCAGAAATTGAATCAGCACTTGAGGTTAACGGATCTGCAATGTTATAAGTTATGGAGTAGCCAGTATCCATGGAGACAGTGATTTCATCGCCTGGATTAATATCCAGGGGTTCATGAATGCCCCAGCATTCTGCGCAGTTGGGATCTTCGAAGTAAGTTTGGATCGGATCCCCACCGTTGATGCTGATCGTTATGTTGGAACCTGGGACAGCTTCACCCCACATCCAATCCTGACGACCATAGTTCAGCCAGTGACCAAGTTTGTAAAGATTCCCCAGGCGAACTTCACGGCGAGCCATATTCCCATCTGTCGCCACATAGGTCAAAGATATTGTGTCCCCTTGATACAAATCATAGCCATAATAATACATTTGGAGGTAAAAATCGGTTGCGTTGTCAGGTGGAATGGGCCAAATACCGCTTTTATCATCTCGCTTAGCTTCCAGGAATAACAATCCCTCAGGACCAGTGCCGCTGATCTCATTGGTTTCATTATTCCCGATGATTTCCAACACGGGCACGATCATCTCCGCTGACCAACCACTTGCGCTGCCGACTGCTACTCGCATACCGGGTTGAAGCGAATATCCACCAAAATCATCAATATAGAATTGGAACGGATCACCATCGTTGTCCTGGCTGGTCGTTACCAATGGTTCGGTCGCGCTTTCGTTTTCATAAAGGCTTACCGTGACCAGATCGTCAGGGAACGCAACTCGGCCCTCAACTGCATTATTCTCCAGTAACAATTCAAAATAGGAAAAGGAAGGAATTCCCCATGGGTAGTAAGAATTGCCATTTCCATCGGTGTTGTAATGGGTAAAACGAACTGACTGCCCATCGCGGACGTCGAAACTGGAAAAACTTGCTGTGAATGAGCCTGAAGCAATTCCAGTATAGTAAGTTGAATAACCAAGAAGGGGATATTGACCAGAATAGTATTGGAAGAGATAAAGTTTCATTTCGCCATCAGGATAACCTTGCCCACTGACAGTCTCCGTGGTGGTGTCATACCCCCAATTAAAACTGATCACTTCAACAGATTCTGACCACTCAGATCCACTGGAAAGAATAGCAATATCACCGGGATCAACGTTGATCGGTCCCCACTGGCGATTGGGATCCCTGATTAGGAAACAGACATCGTAATCATTCCCAGCGTCCGAAACCCAACCGGTTTCACGAACATAATCAATGCTCCCGTCACCGCCCTTATCCAGGCTGACGGTAATCGGCGCATAAGGGGCGTTTAGTCGCCCCTCAACACAGTCCTGATTGCTTAGCGGATCTTGCATCACATCAATAAACGGCGCACCGCTCAGGATCTGGGTCTGGTTGCCCAAGGAATCCGTAGCAATGACCAAAACGTCATCGTGTGCTTTCAAATCCTCGGGAGAAAAACCAATTGAAAATCCGGAACCGCCTGCAATGCCGGATGCTTGTGAATAATGGATTGATTCACCCTGCAATTGCCAGAGGCTGGTTCGGATGGTTGCGCCATCTTCAGCTTCGCCATGTACGATATTGAGCTCTGGATCAAAAACCAGATTTCCCAAGGCGGCAACAGTAGTTGAAAGGGTCGGTCCACCTGAAAGTTCCACGGTAACCAGATCCCCAAATTCCATGGAAAGATTAAAGAAACTGTAATATCCAAGCGGCCAGGTTGCATCCATCTCGCCACTCCACCTAACTTCAGGCCCAGACCCAACGTAAACAGTGGCAATCACATGTTGACCTATGGCGGTGTAGCCCAGAATGCTGTTCATCTGATGTACCATGAAGACTTCCTGGGGGATCACGTAATCCCGGATGTTCACACCCGACTGCATGAAGTCAAGTGCTGCAACACTTTCAGCGCCCAGATCAAACTCGATGTTCGTAATTTCAAAAAGGCCTGACGGATCAGTAACTCCCAGGCCTGTTGGTGCGCCCTGGATAGGTGGATAGATGCCGGAATAAGAATAGAATTCACCCAAGCTGGCGCTAATTGATATGCCTTCTCCAGCCCCTGAGAGAGTTCCGCGGATCTGGTCCTCATTGACAAGGATGTGCGTGTCAGTAATACAATAAGGAGTCAGTGTTGTTAATGGTGTACCCTCAACGCTGATGCTTATTGAGGTGCCGCAATCAATCCCGATCTTGTGCCCTTCCGTATTATGCCAGATTGGCGTCCAGAAAAAGCCGATACCATCCGCCACAGTGGAACCATAGCCATCCATGCCATACGTCACCTCCACGAGCTGTTCAGGCTCCACCCAGCCCATAACCACATCATAGGTCATGTCAATCGTGATGATACCTGAAGGCAAACTATTCAGCATCTTCTGAATCGGAACATTCAAGCCTGACGAAGAAGATGCTTTTGCTGAGGGATCTGACATTCCAGCCGACGAATCTTGATCCCTACTGATCCTGTCCAGGTCAGGAGGCTCAATCAAGCTGTCCTGTTGGTGTATGCTCGTTCTCGGCATATATCGTTCGCTAAGAGGTGGAGGATCAAGATTCTCTTCGAAGGAAATTGGCCTTGAAGTTTGTGGCGCCTGGATGACTGGTTCAGCTTGTCCAGGTTTTGGTGGATTTGCAGAAACAGATGTTACTAACAGTCCAGCAATGAGACAAACAACTAATAATTGGGTAAATCCATTCTTTGGTCGCATAAGGAACTCCTTTTGGTTGTTTTTAATGGAATAAGACTGCCGTTACAGAGCAGCAAATAAACAAAAATGGAAAAATAGAATGGAGAAGTAAAAGCGCTGATAGCGTGAGAAATACCTGAACATTGAGTTTCTTGCAGCAATGTCTTCAAAGGAATCACCCTGTTAATGATTATTGGATTATTCTCCTATTGATACCGGAGAGAATGCTAGTAATTCTAAGAATATTGCTATTGGCTGTCAATAGACATTTACATTATATGAAAAATAACTTGCTCTTTCAAGATAAACAAGGAAACCGCTATTCAGGAGTGAGCTATTCTGGATCCATTACTCCCCCAACGCAGCGCTGGTCGAAGATCCATGTAGAACAGCGAAAGGAGATGGATGGGGGTATCCGTGGGGTGGGTTATTTGGAGCCTTTACCCCTGCCAGCAAAGCACAAGCAGGGGGAGGGTGGGTCTCTGAGGTTGCGCAGATATGTGGGGTTTTTGTGTCAGCCTCGACCAACTTGCGACCGATGCGGAGAAACAATATGGCAGTTTCAATCCACGAGGCTGACCCAAAAGCAAAAATCGGATTTTAGCAGCCCCACTTCTCACAAAAAACAGGCGGTATTTTGGGGCGCGACCTCAAAAAAAGGTTAATAATGGGGGTGTGCCCCCATTTTACCCCGTCCCATGAGTCAAATTGGGACTTTTGGGTCAGCCTCGACGTTCCAGGTCGTTGATCGCCCTGGCTTCATTCGGCGTTTCAATCCACGCCTCCCACGAGGGAGGCGACCATCATGACTCCTGTATAATTGGGGTGTCCGTTGTTTCAATCCACGCCTCCCACGAGGGAGGCGACGCCCGCATACAGGGTGGGAAACAAACTTGCTAAAGTTTCAATCCACGCCTCCCACGAGGGAGGCGACCGACTTCAGCTTCTCAACATCATCCAATCCGGAGTTTCAATCCACGCCTCCCACGAGGGAGGCGACTGCCACACCCTTATATGTGATGCGGGCGGGAACTGTTTCAATCCACGCCTCCCACGAGGGAGGCGACAGCGGAGTTTCTCGGCAAGACGCACATCTATATCGTTTCAATCCACGCCTCCCACGAGGGAGGCGACCGGTTTGGTGGTCGCAAGACGAGCGCTACGTAAGGGTTTCAATCCACGCCTCCCACGAGGGAGGCGACGAAAAATCGAGTAGCTGTAATAAACCGCCCAATGTTTCAATCCACGCCTCCCACGAGGGAGGCGACCTTTAATGGCGTTCATCGCGACCACCATCAACTCGTTTCAATCCACGCCTCCCACGAGGGAGGCGACGTACCACCTCACGCCGTTGCTCATGGCTCTGGCGTTTCAATCCACGCCTCCCACGAGGGAGGCGACGCGAGAAGTCCCGCCATTGCTGCTCTATTGCAGGTTTCAATCCACGCCTCCCACGAGGGAGGCGACCATCCCCGACCGAAGCCCATACCGCATCCCCGACCGTTTCAATCCACGCCTCCCACGAGGGAGGCGACATCGTGCCGTTAGTCGACTTTAGTAATTCAGGTTGTTTCAATCCACGCCTCCCACGAGGGAGGCGACCGCAACATATAGTTCAGTTAACTTATTATTCCCCCATATCTATTGGGGGGTCACATTAAATACCTCCAGACCAATCTTTTCACCAAAAACTTTGTAATTTTTTTGTCGAAAACTCCTGCGAACCTCGCCTACCAAAAACAATCACTTGACTTTCGCAATCACAGTATCAAAGGTTCATCCAATGGCGTAACATTCTTTGTTCCAATATGAACTACTTTCTTTTTCCAATTATTACCAAGAAAATATAACCTCAAGGAGTCCTTTTCTTTATCAATGATACCTTCGAGTTTAGCTTGTAATTGCCTGCACTGACCATAATCAATCAGACATTCAAAAACAGAGTTTTGTACTCGCATCCCATAACCTTGACAAGCTTTTGCTACTCGCCTGAGGCGTTTTTTTCCACCTTCACTTTCTGTACTGACATCATAGCTGATTAAAACTAACATTTCTACTCCATGAAAAATGGGGGATAAGCATCAAGATCCCCCCGAAGGTGCCGACTTAGAAGTAAACTTTGAACATGAGGCAGCAGCCCGTAAGGAATCTTTTCCTTGAGGAATGGGTGCTCAATTTCTTGTTTCTTTCGATCTTGCCAGGCCACTAATACCTTTTTTCGTGTGTCTTCATCCATCAAGACTGCACCTGATTCTTTAATAAGAAAACCTGAGGAATCAATTTGTCGTCGGTTGACCAAGTTTAATGCCAGCCGGTCACAAAGCAAGGGACGAAATTCCTCCATGATATCCAAGGCTAAAGACGGTCGACCAGGGCGGTCTTTGTGCAGGAAGCCAACATATGGGTCTAATCCAAGTCCTTCAAGTGCTGATCTTGTTTCGTTTGTTAACAAAACATACAGAAACGATAGGAGCGCATTCATCCGATCCAAAGGTGGTCTGCGAGAGCGACCATTGAAAGAAAATTCAGATTTTTGTTGCAGAATCATCTCATCAAAACATGAAAAATACTGTTTCGCAACAAAACCCTCAATTGCGATTAGTGCCTTGGTACTGCTTGCATCCTTGGCAGAGATAAGATTTTCCTTAAGTTTTGCTGAAACACCAGTTAATTTATCCATATTGATTACCAGGTAATGGTCCCGTAAAGCCCTTTCTATCACCTTACGCTGGTTGTAAATCTTAGCTAATACCATATTTTTTGCGATTGCTAAAGATTGGGTTTCAGATTCTGCAATAGCAAATTGATGCTTCCGTAAAAGAACATTCCCACGGATATTGCCTCCAACACTTGCTAAGAAACGACCATTAGGATTGAGAAAGGTCAAACTAATCTTACGATCCACACAAGCACCCATTAAAGCTGGACTTACTCCAACATAGGTAAAGCAGACAATTATGTCAATATTGAGGAGTGGTAGCCTGGTTTTTGGTTTTTCTGCAGCCGAGATCACAATAGCATCCCCTTCCAGTGCAAGGTAAGCATCTGGATTTGTCACATAAAGAACATTTCCGACTCTTTTCATAGTTCCTCTTGCAGAAAATGATTAAGATATCTGTTAACACTCTTTGTTTCAGAGACTATCGTGGGAATGCAGATATCAACCAGTGAACATGATTTACACTCTTTCTTATACTTTGCTTTTGGGGTGTAGCCTTTCGAATAGTATTGGTGCATTTCAGATGAGCTTTGAATTATCAGTTCTCGTAAGTCTTGGTCCAGTTCCACCTTTTTCCTATGTCTGATTTGACCGTAATAAAGGTATGAGTCTTGGATGTTGACCGAAAGCATTTCTTCCAGGCACATCGCCTGGGCACATAATTGGGCTTCGTCAAACCGATCATCCTTCGGTTGCCCCCGTTTATGTTCTATCAGCACCGGCAACCAGTTTCCGGAATGACCCGGAAGACAGACACCGTCGGCCGATTGGTGAAATTCAATAACATCGCAAACTCCTGTAAGCCCCAGCGTAAATGATCTGACTGGAACAGCACGCGAAACGATCAATCCCGTACTGGATTGCCTTTCAAAAGGATCATCGACTCTTTTATGGAGTAAAGCCCCTTCAACTGTAAAGACATTTTCTTCCCATTGCTTCTCGATCTCGATTAATGCCCACTGTCTTCTGCAAAAAAGGAAGTGTTGTATGCCGGAGATTGAAAGCAAATCATCTGGTTCGTATTTCATTTAAGGTCTTTCGAAAAGGTCCACCGCCTGCGGTAAGTTCACATTATCCACTGTTACAGAATAATCCGAGTAAGATCTTGGAACCATTACACCCTTATTCCTCACCACACTGACAAGGTCGAAGAGTTGTTGAGCCGGTGCGTTACCAAGTTCACTTTGATGTTTGAAAATGACCAGTTTTCTGGTTGTCATTTTTCCTCGCGCAGCGGAATGATCATGCTCAAACATATTCAACAAAGCCTCCCAGAGCAACTCCAGATCTTCTTCTGAGAAGCCAGTACCTTTGCCGGGTTGATTTGCCAACTTGGCTGAAATATAGCCTTCAGTCCGATAAAGACCATAAGGAACGATATGTTTTCTACCCATTTCGGTCGATTTTTCGGCATCTTCCGCTGTTACAGTGACACGGGTAATGGTAACTTCCTGTTGGACAATAGGGTCAATCGAACGGGAAAAATTGATCTGCACCGGCCCCCTTACCTGCCCACAGTTAACACCAGTAGTCATGACTGCCCCAAAGGTGCGAATATCAAAAAAGTTTTGACACATCCAGCTTCTCACCGTTTCCAAATCTTTGGGTGGTACGTTTTTGGCTTTTTCCGGCAATTCTATGCCAGTGGTTGTATATGCTAACCTATGTTGAGCATTGAGAGGGATACCTTCTTTTACATAGATTTTGAATCCAACCTGGTCGCCTTTGACCATCTCGATATAGTTGCGAATTTTGCGTTTGAGGCAGACATCCGTGACAATCCCATATCCGGTTTCAGGGTCGATTCGGGGCATATTGCCGGCGTCCGGGTCACCATTTGGATTGCCGTTTTCGACATCATAGAGCAGGACAAATTCATAGCGATTGCTTATTACTTGTTTGTTTTCCATTTTTGCATATCCTTTCAGTCTTGGTCTGGTAAAAGTATCTGTTCCAGGTCTACCTGGTTGCTCTCTTCTTTATTCTCTTTACGAACGAAAAAATACGATCTCTGATGGTAATACCCCAGGACGAAAATGCCCTGTTCCTCCAAAGACAAACTTCGAGGAAATGGGTCATTATCAACTTCGAAAGCATCCATGATTTCGCGGATTTTTCTTTCTATGGTGTAACCATACTCAGCTTTCGCTATGTGGTGCTGGGAAAGTCTTAACAGGACAGGGAAGGTTGTAGCCGGATTTGCGCATGCTGATGTAAAGTAACGATCTTTAATAGTCGAATTTAATCTATTTGACGAGGCTTCTTCCTGGGCTTTTTCCAGCACAGCAAAGAGTCGACCCAATAAATAAGCCTGATTTTTTGACTCTACATTTAGTGCCATTGTCAGTTCCTCCTGGTAGGGATTGGTGTTGAGATAGCGATATTTTCTAAGAAGGCAGGCTTTGATGATTCCTGCTCGGATCGTATTTATCTTTTGAGATTTCGTCTTTTCATCATCACTATCCGCCCGGATCCTCGTGATGATTCCATTGTAGAGCGCTGCTGGATAGGGCAACCCTGTCAAAACGGATCGCATTACTGCTCCAGCCAACAACGGACTTGGAGAGGCTTCTTTTGCCTTCCTGGAGACAGTCTCATTAACGATTCTCCAGATTGACCATGGGTATTTTTGCCCGATGTACAGGTCTTCGTGATGACGGATCAATTTCTCGGCAATTTCCTTGAAAGATGAGGTTTCATAGAAACGGATTGAGATCCTGGCTGCATTTGGTGACAAACCTAACACGTGAAATCTTGTGGACCCGTCTATTTCATTTTCAATTTCTTGTAGATTGATTGGCTTTCCTTTCAAGATTTTTTCGGAAATTGCCATCATCAATCTCTCTGCTGCTGAATCTCGATATAGACTTCCATCTCTTGCTTCTGCGTTTTCCATCTGCGGATTCAATAATTGGACAAAGAGATTTTCATAGATCTTATTCGCGCTTTCTGCCCAATAAACAACAGTTGAATCTCCCAATTGAAAACTCGGATAGGGGTTTTCACTTGACAGCAGGTAATTCAAGGCGGTTGTATAAGCAAATGTTGCTTTGCTGCTCACTGGAGCATTTAAGCCTTGACCTTTAACCTTGCCATATGACTCGTAAGCACGATCGTTAAAACTGACAATCGACCCTCCCGTTGACTGGGTTCCCTGCACGCGTTTTATGGACGGATGAGTCAGCTCAATCGGCGCAGTCTTGCCAGTCACAAGGCATTGGCCAATAGATTGGTTTTGATTTGTTGCGTCGCTTTGATCACATACTCTTTGGTTGATTTCAGGAGAAAGATGCAGAAGGCGCGAAAACCCGGAGACTTGAAAAGTTATAAAGCCGGCGGTTTTCAGGATTTCGTCTTTCTTTGATTGAAGTAATACGTTCTTTTTGAAATCTGTAATATCGTATCGGGATAAAAAGAATTTGAAAGCATTAGCTTCAGGCGTATTGATCCCTTCAAGAAGACTAAGGTTCTTTTCTCTAAAGGCTGTGAACCGGGGTTCAGCAAAGTTAATATCCTTTTTTGGATCTTTCGGATCGGTGAGCCCAAAAATGTAAGTGGGATTTTCCCACAAAATGTTTGAATTTACACCAGATGATCTCTTGACAGCAGCCGGGAGAATCAGCTTTCGCGGAACTTCCCGCAATCTTTTACCTTCACCCACTCTGTCATAGATATAGAGGATATCCAACAACTCGCCATCAATGGAAATATTGATAATGTAGCTGATATTGACAGAACTGAATCCGGGTGGCGATATGCCGGTGTTTTCATCGTTCGAAAGAATTTCATAATATCTTGCAAGGTCCGCTAAAATCATCTTTACCCTGCCTTGTGAACATCACGGAGATCGATCACGCCATCTATCATGGTAGCCCTAAAGAAAATTGGCACAATGTTTTCTGTGTCAGAAAAATCCATGTCATAGAGCATCCAACCAAGATCCTGAATTCCAGTTAATTGACTTTCAGGTAAAGCCTGATCATCAAACAACTCTACCTCGGCAGGGAATTCTCTGGTTCCCATACATGGCTGATGATAATGCTGTCCCTTCCTGAGACGGCGAAGGGCAACGTTGTAATGCTTTTCAGGTGTGTCCTCTTCGCCTGCTTTGTCAGGCACCATTTCAAAATGTGCCTCAATGATGTAATCGACATCTTTCAACACCATTGCGGCTCTTTGCTGTCTGCTGGTAAGAACATCAAGGAAAAACGGCTTTTCGTTTCCATACATGATTGATTTAGCAGTCGAAGTCGAAACTTTATCGCTGACTTCATTTCGCCTGATATTTGTAAACTGAATTGGATTTAGTACATAAATCTTGTCGATCACCCACTTAATCGCCGGTTTCCAATAAACTGCTTCAAGAATTCCGCGAGCCGCTGAAGGGGTTGGTACATCATAACTTACACGTTCAACTTTCATCTCTGGTCTGGTAAAAAGAGCAAAATCGCCCCTGATCCTGACCTTTATTCCATAGCCCATATTTCACCTCCTAAGAGTCGAAGAAAATGGCTTCTCCGCTGGGAACTCCTTGTACAACCAGACCCGTTTCCAGATCATAGTCGACTGTCGGATTGACTAAAACCGGAAATCTCTCTTGCTCAATCGTTATCCTCCCTTCTTTGTATAGCTGGTTAAACTCATGTCGATAGATATTCACCGAATAAACCTGTAGTTTACGGGCCAGGGACTTTGGAAATTCTGTCTGCCGAAGCTGATCAACCAGCTGTATAGCCTCGGGCTCTAATGGCACGATAACTGATATCGTATCATCCCCGATTATACTGAACTCTACGGACGCCTGCCTGAAATCAAACTCCAGGTCTTTGACACCGATTTTTTCGAAGTGGTCCAGTATTCTTTTGTAATCAAAAGCTTGCTCACTTTGAAGATTATAGAGATTATCATAATAGTATTGAATGGCTTCTATTGAAATCGGATCTTTTCCAGCCCATTCCCGCAGGACCATCCTGGTTACGGCTGAGGTTTGTTGAACAAATCCAGGGTTCTTTTTGATAAAGTCGGTCACTGGCTCAAAAATGTAAAGGGGTGCTAACCGTTGACTGCCATTTCGGTTAACCCTTCCGCCAGCTTGAATTATGGAGTCCAAACCTGCAAGGGCACGAAAACCAACCGGGAAATCCAAATCCACACCTGCTTCGAGAAGTTGAGTCGATATCACCTTACAAGGCAAACCAGATGACAAGGATTGTTGGATTTCAGCTATAACCCGTTGGCGATGCTTCGGATACATCAGAGTTGAAAGGTGGTACTTCCGATCGGAATTCAGCGCCTGGTAAAGACCCAAGGCGTGTTTTCTGGTATTTACGATGCACAACACTTGTTCGTGTTGCTGAAGCAGACCTGTTATTTCCTGGTCGCTTTTTTTCCCCAGATCGATTACTTCAATCCTTCGAAAATTGTTGTAAAGTTCCAACGGGTTTGAAATTATCTCCTGAACCTCGACTCCGGATGGTAAATGCCTGGCCAACTCCGGCTGAGTAGCTGTACAGAATACAGCAGTTGTTCTATAGTTCCAAACCAATTCTGTTACTGCCAATAAACTTGGTCTGAGATACTCCAGTGGCAGGTTTTGCGCCTCATCAAAGATAATGACACTGTTAGCTATGTTATGTAATTTTCGAGCTCGTGAGGATTTATGAGCAAACAGGGACTCAAAGAATTGTACGTTTGTCGTAAAGACTATTGGGATATCCCAATTCTCTGTCGCGAGCTTTAGTCTTTGCACTAAGGAATAGTCTGCATCATCAGAGCGATCATTACTCTTTTGCTGAGGTCGACGAAAATCCCAATCGAAATTGCTGTGATGTTCAAGAACGTTTTGCTCCCCCAGGGCATCCTTGACTACTTTAGCATTTTGTTCAATGATTGTCGTGTATGGTACGACGTAGATGATTCGTTCAAGGTTGTGTTCAACGGCATGTCTAAGGGCAAAATTTAGAGAAGCCAGAGTCTTGCCACCGCCGGTCGGAACTGTTAGTGAGAAAAAGCCCTGATTATCCAGTGCTCTTGCTTTAGTTGCCGCCAGTACACCTTTACGAAGGTCATTTATGGTCGATTTAGGCGAATCTGCAAACCTTTCCATGAATTGATCCAGACTGTCATAAAGAGCCGCAATACCTGGATACCCACCCCTTGGTTGTGGATTCTCATTCATGAAGGTTTCTGTATCCTGAAAATCCGCATCAACAACCATCGAATAAACCATTCGGGTTAAGAAAGAAAAGGTGAATAGTCCAGTTTTTGTGGTGGGCTTAAGTGGAGGATAGGAAAGGAGGTCAAGGATGCTAAGATCAATTTCAGTCTTGTAGGCAGAATAATTTTCAAGTGGTCTGTGCAATCTAGCAAATAATGTTGGTTCTGATGGTAAATCACTAACATCGCCATAATCAGGTAACCCAGTATGATGACCGGCAACACAATATGCGATCAATGTTGCAAGGACGCTTTTTTTTGAGTTTTTCCAGAGAAACTTAATTTCTTGGGCTCCGGCAGTTGAGTGATCTACTTTTGAAACTTGGTCAATAAGTCTCTTCTGATACGCAGCCGAATACTTGCCGAGATCATGGAATAAGCCGGCTAAAAATGCAATTCTGGAAATATCTTGGTTCTTGGAGAAACTCGCAGCTAGTTCTGCCACACCTTCTAAGTGATTCTGCAGGGATTGCCAGTCATCTTCGTTAGTGCCATTCGTATGGGCAAAATATCTTTTTTTTATTTCGACCCCCACTATTCCGAGAAATTAACTAGGAGCATAAAAAGTTCCCTTCAAAATAATTGTCTTCTATTTATGAAGCCCCGTTGCGGAAACAGGTTAGGAGGCATTGGATGATGGCTGGTGCGGTCATATCCCTCCATGCAGACTGTTTGTTAGTGAGATATTATAAAACAGGAAATGCGATTTTTTCCAGAAATCGGGCTGGAGTGATGGTCGCAGGAGTTATGGAGGGAGAAAGTGCAAAAATGACACAGCAAAAAACGTTGCACTATTGCACTTTCTCATCGATTTATAGTGTGAATAATTTGTAGGACAAGACAAAGCGCCAAAAACAACGGTAGATTGGGTGGGCATGGCGGATTGAGAACGCGGGAAAAATGCTGTAAACGAATGCAGTAACGTTCTCAATCTCGCCCTACATGAGCGCTTTGTCTCGCCCTACGGAACTATTTTTCTCGCCTACGGCTTAATCCTTCAGGATCAAGCTCACGGGGCAGTGGTCGGAGCCCATGATGTCATCGTGGATCTCGACGGCTTCCACGCGCGGCATCAGCTCCGAGCTGACCAAAAAGTAGTCCAGGCGCCAGCCGACATTGCGCGGGCGGGCGTTTGTGCGATAGTCCCACCAGGTGTAGCCAACGGTATCCGGGTAAAGCGCGCGATAGGCATCGACTAAATTGTGCTCAAGATACTTATCGATCCAGGCTCGTTCTTCTGGCAGAAAGCCGGTGTTTTTCTGGTTCGACTTCGGATTCGCCAGGTCAATCTCATTATGGGCGGTATTGAAATCACCGGTGATGATGACTCTCTCGCCCTGCGCGTGATGCTCATCGCAGAGTTCGAGCAGGCGGGCATAAAAACCAAGTTTGAAGGGCACGCGTTGGTTTTCCTGCCCACCATTGGGGAAGTAGATGATGTAGAGGAAGAAATCCGGATATTCCAGGCGGAGGGTGCGACCTTCGTCATCATATTCTTCCATGTCCAAGCCGGTTTTTATGGAAAGTGGCTCCTGCTTGAACAGCGCGGCTGTGCCGCTATAACCCGGGCGCTCAGCGGAATGCCAAAAGCTCTGATATTCGGGATGTTCGATGAGCAATTGGGGCACCTGCTCGGGCTTGGCTTTGATCTCCTGCAGACCGAGGATATCGGGTTTGACTTCATCCAGCCAGGCAAAACCATCTTTGCTGACGACCGCTCGAATGCCATTGACATTCCAGGTTGTTATTCTCATTGCACGCGCCCTTTCGAAGCCTATGGTAAACTAATAATTTGATTATGGCAGATTATACCAACCTCCAGCAGAGATTTTTTGCAAGACGTTTCCTGCTCACATTTCTCTTTTTGATTCCCTTGCTGCTGGGCAGCGGGCTTCAAAAAGTGCAATCCCAGGCAACCTACCCGGTCTACATCGTGGAATATGGCGACACGCTCTCGTGGATCGCGCAACGTTTTGACACTACCCTCAACGAGTTGATGACGCTGAATGACATCCAGCCGGATGATATGCTGCGCCCGGGAGACCGGCTGCAGATCCCAAGCCTGGAGGGGATGCAAGGAATTCTGACGACAGAATATGTGACGCTGGGATCAAGCCTGACCAGCCTGAGCCGGCGCAGCCAGACCGACGCGGCGGTATTGGTGAAAGCCAATCGCCTGACGAGCCCTTCGGAGCTGTTTATCGGGCGTGAGATCATCATGACCGTGCAAGAAAACAGCAATATGACCACGATGCCCGCGCTCAAGCCCGGGCAGTCTTTTTTGGAAGCAAGCGTGCTGAGCAGCAAGAATACCTGGCTGCTGGCAGAGATGAACGGCCTTGCGAGCCCGAGCCTTGGTATGCCAATGGACACTTACTACATGCCTTCAGTTGAGGCGAATGGCAGCAACCTGGCTCTGCCTGGGATTAAGAGCATCATTTTGGACAACCTGCCACTCTACCAGGGCGACACCTTCCTGGTCGAAGTTGAGAGCGATCAACCGGTGACGATCAAGGCTGATCTGGCATCCATTCAGCCGACATTCGTGGACCTGGGCGGCGTGCAAATGGCATACGGCGGGATCAATGCGCTGACCGAGCCCGGGGTTTATCCGCTGACCATGACAGTCACCTACCCTGACGGGAGTGAATATCGGTTTGACCAGTTGGTGATGATCAGTTCAGCCAATTACGCCACCGATAAACCTTTGCAAGTGGACCCGGAATCCACCGGCACTCAAGCGGAAAAAGATGAGAACGCGAAGTTTAAGAGTGTGATTGCGCCTGTGACTCCCGTGCAGCAGTGGGATGGTCTGTGGTATTCGCCCGCGCAAGACGCTGACTGTATCATTTCGTATTTCGGCAGCCGGCGAACGTATAATGACAATCCTGCACTTTACTATCATACCGGGCTGGATCTGGGTTATTGCAAGGGAACAGACGTCTACGCCCCAGCCCGAGGAACGGTCGTCGGGGTATTCCCGAACCAGGTGGTGCGCGGAAACAGCATTGTCATCGACCATGGTTTGGGTGTCTATACGACCTACATGCACCTGAACGAGATCCTTGTGCAAGAGGGCGATGTGGTCGAGTCTGGACAATTGATTGGAATTATTGGTACGACTGGCCGCTCGACCGGTCCGCACCTGCACTTTGAAGTGGATATTCAAGGCACGCCGGTCAATCCGTTGACCTGGCTGCGCCGGGCATTTCCTTAAAATAAAAAGAGCAATTTCTTGCTCTTTTCGAATGCGCTGAGAGGGAGTTGAACCCTCACGCCTTGCGGCACATGGCCCTCAACCATGCCTGTCTGCCAATTCCAGCACCAGCGCAAACGTGAGATTGAATTATACCGGTTCCGTGTTCTTTGTCAAGAACATCGGATCAGAATCTGAGGTTTAGGTTGAAGAAGACAATTGTTTTAGACGCAATGGGCAGTGATAACTGCCCCTTCCCGGAAGTGGAAGCAGCAGTGACTGCCAGCAAGGAATTTGGGATCAACGTGATCCTGGTTGGAGATGAAGCGCAGCTTACATCTGAACTAAAGAAGCTAAACCAGGACCTGGCAGGCGTACGGGTGGTGCATGCGCCCGAGTGGCTCGAGATGAGCGACCACATCCAGGAAGCCCGCGCCAAAAAGCAAAATACCATGGCAGTTGGCATGCAATTGGTAAAAGATGGCGAGGCACAGGCTTTTGTGACCGCCGGTAATACCGGTATGGCGATGTACTACGGCACCAAGATCTTCGGCTTGATCCCGGGCTTGATCCGACCATGTTTGGGTTCCACAATTCCTGTGAAAGGCGGTAAATCCGTCCTGGTGGACATCGGCGCCAACGCGGACTGCAGACCGGAATTTTTGGTGCAATTTGCGCAAATGGGGGCAGTCTATTCGCGCTTGATGCTCGGCGTAACCGAACCGCGCATTGGTCTGATCGCCAACGGTGAAGAGGAAGGTAAGGGCAATGAGCTCGTGAAAGCAACCCATCCGCTTCTCAAGGAGCAGGTGGTTGGCTTCGTGGGCAATATCGAAGGCAAGGAACTATTTGGGGGAGCAGTGAATGTGGCAGTGACGGACGGATTTACCGGGAATGTGATCCTCAAGTCGGTAGAAGCTGTTGCCAAGTTGATCATGGACACGCTGAAAGATGAGTTGATGAGCAGCACACGGACCAAGATGGGCGCTTTGCTGGCCAAACCCGCCTTTAACAAGATAAGGCAGTTGTTGGACCCCTCCGAAATTGGTTCCGCCCCATTGCTGGGATTGAATGAACTGGTGTTTGTGGGGCATGGGCGCTCCGACGCAAAAGCCATGGTGAGTGCAATAGCCCGGGCAATACAGGCAGTTGATGCCGACCTGTTGCCAGGTTTAAAGAAAACTATCTCGAAAACGGAGAATTGAAATGAAGCTGGTAAGAAACGATAAACACATCAGTCGAAATAAACTCATTGGCAAGATTCTGACTTTTGCCAGCCTGGGCGTTTTGGGTCTGGGGCTGTACTTTGCATTCAAGAAAGAAATGACATTTATCCTTTATTCCTATGTGTGCCTGATCGTGGGCTTTCTTCTGACGCAAATTGGTTTGAATTTCGTGAACCGATATGGACGCTCACCACGTTATGATGAAGTTTTTGGTTCGGCATTTGAAAAACTGCGCCATGAATACACCTATTACGTCTATAGTACCCCGCTGCCGATGCTCTTGATGGGTCCCTGCCGGATCTGGCTGCCCATACCGGTTAACGCCACGGGCGAGATCAGCTACCAGAATGGAAAATGGGTTCATAAAACCCGAAACCGCATCCAGAAGATGATGGGACAGGACAGCGTTGGCAAGCCAGACAGGGAAGTCGCGGAAGCCTCATCGATGCTGAGCAAGTTCCTGATCGAAAAAGGTATTCCAGCGGAAAATCATCCCGAATTGAAGCCGATCATGGTGGTGTATCTGAAAGAAACTCAGCTTGGAGACGTCTCGACAGCGCCATATCCGGTGGTGGAGTTGGAAGATCTGAAGCGCTACATCCGCCGCGTGGACCGCGAAGAATGCACGGACCCGATCAGCCCGGAAATGAGTGCGAAGTTACATGAGGCACTGGCGAACGGGCTGGTTGAGTCTGATGTTAACGGCGCGGAGTCGTAGCTAGACAATTCTATTGATTAATTGAAGAACAGCGTGTTTTGTGGTGCACGCTGTTTTTTGTTAATTGATAGGGTGGTAGGGTTAATGCCTGCATAAACCAAAGCGGTGAATTGGTAAAACGCATTGGTTGTAGGATTGATGCCTGCATCAACCGTATTATGCAGTGGGTAAACCCAGAGGAACAGGCGGGCCTGTTCCCTACACAAGATAGTAATTAAGCAAGCCAAAGTGTGAGGCTTGTAGGGTTGAAGCCATCATCAACCAAAGAGGTGACGTGATAAAACGTATTGGTTGTAGGGCTGATGCCTGCATCAACCGTATTATGCAAAGGGTAAAACTTAAAGAACAAGCGGGCAAATAAGGAACGGGCGGGCCTGTTCCCTACACAGGATAGCAATTATGCTGGGATCGGGTAAAATCCGGCTACTTTGTCTCATCCTTTATCAGGCCGGCAAATCTACGAAGTTGATAAATTTCGCGCGGAGTGAGGTTGCGCCATTCACCCGTTTTGAGTTTGCCCAAGCGCAGGTTGGCTATGCGCACACGCTTGATCTGGGAAACGGGACAGCCGATGCGGGCACCCACCTTGCGGATCTGGCGTTTCTTTCCTTCGTGCATGATGATCCGCAACCACGCTCCGTTGCTGTAGCTGCCCATGATCTCTACCTGCGCCGGCAAAGTGCGGCTGCCGTCCTCCAGGACCACACCCCTGCGCCATATTTCCAATTGTTCCTGGTCCGGAGTCTTGATCACGAAGACTTCATACTCCTTCTCATGGTGGTAGCGGGGATGCGTCAGGCGGTTTGCCAGTTCGCCATCGTTGGTCATCAGCATCAGACCTTCGCTGTCGAGGTCGAGCCTCCCCACCGCAAACAGCGGCTCAGAGATACCGATAAGGTCGTTCACAGTTGGCTTGGGGTGCGTCTCGTCGATATCGGAAAGGTAGCCTTTGGGCTTGTTCAGAGCAATATAGATGCGCTCCTTTGAAATCCGCAGCGATTTGCCATCGACAGTGATGGTGTCTTTGGCAGTGTCAGCTTTATCACCGAGGTGGATAACTTTGCCATTCACCTTGACACGACCGGCTTCGATCAGTTTTTCGCAGGCGCGGCGCGAGCCTAAACCCGCAAAAGCCATGATCTTTTGAACGCGTTCTTCCATCAGTCTTTCAAAAGCCTCGTTTCTTCGGTTTCTTGTTGTGGTTTGGGGGCGAAGAGCCCTTCAAGATCCAACACCGGGAGTTGATCGAGCGATTCAAGCCCGAAATGCTGGAAAAACTCATCGGTGACGCCATAGAGGATCGGACGACCAATCGCTTCAGATCGTCCTAATTCTTCGATCAGACCTTTCGACAACAGGCTTTTTACCACACCATCGCTGTTGACACCGCGAATCGAGTCAATTTCCGGCCGTGTGGCTGGCTGCTTATATGCCACAATTGCCAGCACCTCGAGCGCAGCCTGGGTCAGGCGGGAGGTGATCTCCAGTCCGAGAAATTTTTCGATCATTTCGCCATGTTCAGGTGCGGTGATAAGTTGGTATTGGTTCTTGATCTTCTGAAGCCGCAAACCATGCTGAGCGGTAAGATGCTCGGATAAAGCTTCGAGCGATTTTTCTACTTCCGCCTTCGAAACGTTCATCGCCTGGCTCAACTGTTCGATGGAACTCAAGCCGGGGGCAGCAAAAAGCAAAGCCTCGAGGGCTTGGGTGGTTTTGCTCATAAGATTGTCGGGGTCATGTTCGGGCATGCTATAATTCTCACTTGTTCAGGGTCATGATTATACCCGAAACCCTGGCAAAAACTGAAAGGGTAGCTATGCTCATCTTACTTACTGGCGCGGCAGGTTTCCTCGGGTCGCATCTGACTGATCGGCTGCTGGCGGAAGGTCACCAGGTGATCGGTCTCGACAATTTCGTGACCGGCGACAGGGCAAATCTCAAGCATCTTGAGGGAAATCCAAATTTCAGGTTGATGGAACAGGATGTATCCGGTTTCATCCAGGTTGAAGAGTCTCTCGATTACATTCTGCATTTTGCCTCTCCGGCGAGCCCAAATCCGGCATCGCCACTTGGATACCCCAATCTGCCGATCCAGACGCTGAAGGCTGGTGCACTGGGAACTTATAACAGCCTGGGCCTGGCGAAAGCGCACAAAGCACGCTTTTTGCTGGCATCCACCAGTGAGGTCTACGGCGACCCAACTGTGCACCCTCAAAGTGAAGACTATTGGGGAAATTGCGATCCGATCGGACCAAGATCCGTCTACGATGAAGCCAAGCGCTTTGCCGAAGCCCTCACGATGGCATACCACAACGTACACGGGGTGAGAACGCATATCGTGCGCATTTTTAACACCTTTGGACCCCGGATGCGGTTGGACGACGGCAGGGTTGTCCCGAATTTTATTCAGCAAGCCATTCGCGGAGAACCATTGACGATTTATGGCACCGGTGAGCAGACCCGCAGTTTTTGCTACGTCAGCGATCTGATTGAGGGTATTTACCGCCTGATGATGACGGATGAGCATTTGCCTGTCAACATCGGCAATCCGAACGAAACTTCGATCAAGGACTTCGCCTTGATCATCAATGAACTCTGCCAGAATCCGGGGGGGATCATCACCCAATATGCGGATACCCTCGGAGACGATCCTCAGCGCCGCCAACCGGACATTACCCGCGCAAAAACCATTTTGGGTTGGGAACCGAAGGTGGACCTGCGTGACGGGTTATGCCAGACCATTGATTACATGTGGAACAAACTTGGCTTTCCAACCAGGCAGGGATAAGCATCAAGTATGGGCATGCTGCGCGTTATCGGAGGCTCAGCCAAAGGCTTGAGGCTCAAACATGTACCTGGGGATACCACCCGCCCCATCACTGACAAGGTAAAAGAAGCCTTATTCAATATCCTTGGGGGTGAGATCCTTGATATTCGCATGCTGGACCTCTTCGGAGGAACCGGCGCGGTTGGGATTGAGGCGCTCAGCCGGGGCGCAAAGGAAGTGACATTCCTCGATACCAGCCGCCTGGCAGTACAAACCATCCGTGAGAATCTCTCCACGACCCACTTCAGCGATAAAGCCAGGGTTTTCCAGGCGGATGCGTTTAGCTGGCTTGCGAGCCAAAAAGATCCGCAATTTGACCTGGTTTATGTGGCTCCACCGCAGTACAAGGGTATGTGGGAAAAAGCTATGGATCTGATCGATCAGAACCCGCTTATCCTCAGTGATGACGGCCAGGTAATTGTCCAGATCAACCCTCTGGAATGGGTTGATAAAAACTACCTCAACTTGCAGGTCTTTGATTCAAGAAAATATGGGGATACTTTTTTGGTGTTTTTGGAAAAATCAACTGGTGAATGACATCACCAACTGACCTTCATCATCATATTGGTAATGCCCCCAGAAAGGTCTCCCATTTGCTCTCTGCCGCATAACGAGCGGTAAAAGTGTGTAGAGGTCCTCAACCAGGTTCAACTTCAGAGCGCTTTGCAGAGAATACCATGCCAGTCTTCCTTCAGTGGAAGCCGTTAGCTCGCCCTGGAGATTCTTCGCCTTGAAGACAAAAAAGATAATCCCACGGTTCTGCCCGGTATCCACCAGCACCTGACCACAAAAGATCAGTTTTTCCGCGATTAAACCGCTTTCCTCGAGGAGCTCGCGCTTCGCCGCACCAACGACGGACTCCCCCTGTTCAACATGCCCACCCAGACCGTTCCAGAAGCCTGCCCAGATCTTCTTATCCGCTGCGCCTTCCAGCAACAGGATCTGACCGGTCTCATTGACAGGGAAGATCAACACCCTCGGGATGAGGGCATAACGCTGATCGGAAACACCTTGGGATTCTGCGCTCATGGTTTTTCTGAAAGAGCCTGCAGATAACCGCAGGCTCTTAATCCAATCTTAGTGAAGGAACATTGGCAGCCCAAGAACGTTTTTAACCTTGGGGCGATAATTTTCCTTGTCGTAGTACAGGTCCACGTCCACTTGCCGCTTTCCGCTGATGACGGTTTCAACCGGAACGACCGAGTAATTGCCATCGGTGAGACCGACCAGATGACCGTAATCGTTCTTCATGGTGAGCTGCATCGCAAGGGCACCATAGTTCATGGCAACCATCCGGTCAAGCATGTCGGCAGCGCCACTGCGAACCAGGTAGCCGAGTTTCTGGTACATGGTGTTATAGCCAGTGAGGATTTTGATCTGATCCGAAAGCGCCTCGCCAATGCCACCGAGTTTGCGGTGACCGTAGGCGTCCATTTCGCCTGATTCAACGATCTCACCGCCATCCGTGTGTGCGCCTTCAGAGATGACACACAAAGAGTAATAAGACTTGCTGTTGCGTTTGTCCGAAGCCAGCAGCTCCGCCACTTCCTGCATATTGAAGGGAACTTCGCAGATGATCGTACGGTCGACGTAGCTCAAATAGCCGGTGATCAGGGCAGTTTCGCCGGAATTGCGACCAAACAGCTCCACAACACCGATACGTTCGTGCGAACCAACCGAGGTACGAAAATTGGTAATGAGATTGACTGCCTGGGTGACGGCAGTGGAGAAGCCAATGCAGTATTCCGTGCCAAGGACGTCGTTATCCATGGTTTTTGGGATTGCGTTGAGTCTGATACCTTCCTTGGCCAGGCGGGCAGAATAACTGAGCGTGTCATCGCCGCCGATCGTGATCAGGGAGTCGAGCTTGAGGTGATCGATGACGTTGAGGATGTGGTCGGTATAGTCCGTGACCTCTTCCATCTCATCCACAACCTTGCCCAACTTGCTGTCGCGCAAAAATTGAGGTGTATCCTTGGCGCGAACCTTGGAAGGATTCGTGCGGGAAGTGTGCAGGAAAGTGCCGCCAGTTCGGTCCACACGACGAACTGCCATAGGGTTCAAATCCCTGATGTAGAGCTCGTGGGTGGCGGGATCGTTGATGTCATAACCTAATAAACCGAGCCAACCACGGCGAATGCCAACGATCTCATAATCCCCATCAAGGCTGTTCAGGAGAACTGATTTGATTGCGATATTTAAACCCGGAACGTCTCCGCCTCCGGTTAGAATTCCTACTCTTTTCTTTGCCATATCCTACTTCTCCTTAAATCTTTATCGAGTCAATCAGCGCTTTAGGGCTGACGGTTGCCCACCACCTAAACCACTGTAAACCAAACATTGTAATTGTGGGCAACAAAAGAATAACCAGGGCTGATTCCGCTGGCAGCCAGTTTTGTGTAAGTTGAAAACGACGCCAATAGATGAAAATCAAGGCAAGGTAAGTTACCCAGGAAATAATTCTACCAGAAACACGCCATTTCTCTGTTAAATACTTGTAAATGCTGAACAGAGGAGCCAATAACCACAGCAGATAAATGCCTTCGGAAGTCAGATTGAACAGGTAAACGAGATTGAGGGTCAGCATCAGTTTCCAGTGGAATCCGCGACCTTCCCGCTCCCCTATACCATACCATTCCACCAGCATCACTATCAGCATGATCAGGCTAAGCGCAATCGCAATCTGCGCGCTCGCCCCAGGGAAAAGTTCGCCCAAGACCATCAAAGGCGTTCGCACCCAGGAAAAGTTGGGGAATAAACGCAAATAAGTGGCAAACCAGTCTGCCGTCCAGCCTGGAAACAGGATCAAAGAAACAATGATAAAAAATCCAAGTGAGCTAAAGTAAATCTTTGCCAGCGAACCATCCCGGCGAGCGCCGAGCCAGATCAGGAACAGAATAACCAGGAGGAAACTGAGCGGCACCATCCCGATACAAAGTGCAAAAAGCAGACCTGCCATGGTGCCTTGTTTTTCACGGGCAAGGTAAACCGCCAGGAGTGCCAGGAATACATACGGAGCAGTCACGTTGACAGTCAAAATAGTCTTGAAAAATGGATAGAAAACCAACACCAGGAACGACTTCAGCAAGGTTTCTGGGATGCTCAACTTGAGACCTGCCAGGCGGATCGAAACATAAACACCCAAGATCAAACTCAACTCCACAAATGTCATCCAGATCGCTCTGGCTATCATGTAGGGAACGAAGCTGATGGGCAGGTAGAAAAGCACATACCAGGCTGGATCATAAAAACGACCCTGGCTCAGACCGGCTGGTTCGTTGCCATTTTCCTTAAGCAATTCCAAGGCAGCCGTATGCGTGGAATCGCTGTAGGGCGAAGCACCGGATTGCATCCATTCCCTGGCTGCCACCCATCTCGGAGCGAAATCGTCCTGCAGTTTGAAGGTGGAAGCTAAGCGCAGGTTAATAAACGTCGCTCCGACCAGTGCAAGAATTACCAGAACAGGAAGCCAAATATTGGCGGTTTTCTTTAGGTACAAATGGAAAAGTCCTTTCAGAGAATGATTCTATCTTTATCGACCGATGAGGTCAAATGCCCTATTGTCCACATAAATCCCAAAAGTAAAATCGATAACCTCGACAGATTACCAGTATGAGAGGGTGGTAATTCTTATCACCTATAGTTGTGTATGAAAAAGTCTTTTCAATATCTATACGCAGTTTTTTTAGAATCCTTTAAGGAAACCCTTATCCCCATAAACGCCTGACCCTTGATTGTGAAAAATTTCCTTGACAGTTGAATTTGCAAATGATAACATCGAAATAAGTTGGCACAGTAATCGCCCGCTTAATCGGTTCGCTCTTTTGAACGTATCAGACTGGTTATGTGGAGAGCTCGTCGAAGTATTTTCCAATTAGCAAACCAATTTCGCCATTTCCTTAACTAAACTAAATAAGGAGTAACAGATGAAAAGTAAGAAGTCATTGGTTCAACTGGTTCTGTTGATCATGTGCCTGGTGTTGATCTTTTCAACAACAGCTTGCCGATCGACAGAAGCACCCCCAGCAGAAAAGCCCTCTGAAGAGGCGACCCCTGCAGCAGAGGTACCGGAAGAAAAGCCCTACAAGATTGGGATTATGACCGGGACCGTTTCGCAAGGTGAAGAGGAATACCAGGAAGCGATGAATCAGATCGCCAAGTACGGCGACATGATCGTCCACGCAACCTATCCTGATAACTTCTCCACTGAG